>UPTG01000201.1_pt1 | contig 52240 bp, 51 predicted proteins | sample 2160121 | NCBI WGS metagenome assembly UPTG01 (sample SAMN06266255, study PRJEB28933) | marine metagenome | isolation source: Columbia River Estuary | place: USA:Columbia River Estuary, USA | collected 2014-07-27 | reverse complement strand
GAGACTCGAACTCGCGACCCCCTGCGTGACAGGCAGGTATTCTAACCAACTGAACTACCAGACCGTGCTTACAATATCTCTATTGCTTGTTAGCGAGGGCAAATATACACCTCCTATTGATTATTGCAAACTATTTTTTAAAAAATAATTTAGTTTAATTGTTTTGTTACTTAAACTTTTGACGTTCTACGAGATAGCTTGTTAAAATGGCACTAAAGTCTTCATTAATATTTACAGGAACGTATTTAATTCGATACTGCCCACATTTAATTTTTAATTCGTTAAAATATTTTTGTACTGCTTCTTTATAGTCTTGCCTTACATTATCGGCATATAGGTTTAAATGTTCTCCAGTTTCTAAATCAACAAAACGTTTTGGCCGATTGTTAAAATCAAATTCTATTTCTTTTTCTTTATCATAGGTATGAAATAATATTACCTCATGCTTGTTATATTTTAAATGTTGAAGTGCTTCAAAAAGTTTTTCTTCCTCTTGATCACTTTGAAACATATCCGTGAATAAAAAAACCAAAGAGCGCCTTTTTATTTTTTCAGCAATTTCATGGAGGTACGTGTAAGTTTTAGTGATAATTTGATCTCTTTTAATTACTATAGCCTCGTTTAATTTAGCTAATAACATTTGGTGGTGACGTTCACTTCCTTTTTCATTACTGTAATAATCATAATGATCACTATAAATACTTAATCCAACTGCATCGCGTTGTCTTTTTAATAAATTCATGATAGCTGCTGCGGCTAACGCTGAAAAACTAATTTTATTTAATTGATTAATATTAAAATTTTTGAATGATGGATAATGCATCGAGCTGCTATTATCGATAATTAAATGACATCGTAAGTTGGTTTCTTCTTCATAGCGTTTTGTGTATAACCTGTCTGTTTTTGCATATAATTTCCAATCGATATGCTTGGTGCTTTCTCCCTGATTGTAGAGACGATGTTCTGCAAATTCAGCCGAAAACCCATGGAAGGGACTTTTATGCAATCCAGAAATAAAACCTTCAACAACTTGGTGAGCTAAAAGCTCTAAATTTTTGAATCCTTTAATTTCGTTTATTTCTTTGCGTATATCCATTAACCCTAAAATAAAAAAGGTTTGCTAATTAGCAAACCTTATTTATTGTGTTTTGTTATTATTAAAGTAAGGAGTTTATAGCCTCCTCATAGGTAGCCTTTGGAGCAACTCCTACTTGTCTGCCAACTACTTCACCATTTTGAAAAACCAGTACCGTCGGAATGTTACGAACACCGTATTTTGCGGCAAATTCTTGGTTGGCATCTACATCTACTTTTCCAACAACTGCTTTCCCTTCATAATCATTACTTATTTCTTCAATAATTGGTCCTACCATTCTGCAAGGTCCACACCAAGCAGCCCAAAAATCTACTAGTACAGGTTTTTCACTTTTTAAAACCACTTCTTCAAAACTTTGGTCTGTTATTTCTAATGCCATAATATTTTTTTTATTTATTTCACAAATGTAATCAATAATTAGGCCTAAACATACATTCAAATCATTAGAATATATGATGCGTATATCAATTCAGTTTATAGCTGATTTGTTCTTTTTCTAGCCTTTTTAGTAAATCGTTTGAAATATCAATCTTAAACTTTTTGGAGGGCATTGTTATTTTTATTTTTTCAGATGTTTCATAAATAATCAATTCTAAATGTTTATCTCCCTTAAAATCTTTAATAATTTGTTTTAGATTAATAATATGATCATTACTTATTTCTTCAATAGGTAATTGTATAGTCAATCTTTTTGCATGACTATCCATAACTTCTTGTAACATTTGCATACTGTTAAATTGCAATCTTGGATCTCCTTTTTTCTGAGTTTCTTTATTCACCCAACCTTCCCTAACTAAAGCTCGGATAAATATAAACGAATTAGGAACTAAAAAATGTCTAAATTTTAGATACTGCTCTCCGAATATCCTAAATTCATAACTTTCGTTATAATCTTCAACTGTAAATAAAGCCCAACCTTTACCCATTTTTGTCTCTCGATGTTGAACATCTCCAACCATACCGCCAAAGCACATCTCTCTATTGATAAAGTTTTCTAAGTAGTTAAAATCGGAGGCTGTACAGTTACAAAATCGATTAATTTCTGTTTTAAAATCATCCAATGGATGACCAGATATATATATTCCTACGACTTCTTTTTCTTGTTTTAATTTTTTTAAAGTCCCCCACTTTTCACAAGGTGGGACTTCTGGCTCTGGTATTTGTACTTCACTACTCCCTCCAAACATATCTAATTGATCGCTATTTTGAGATTCCTGAAATTTGGCAGCAAAACGCAATACCTTTTCAATAAATAAAATCCCCTTATCATCGGGATGTAAATACTGAGCACGATGTGAATCAAATCCGTCAAATCCTCCAGCTAGCGCTAATCCTTCAAAAGCTTTTTTATTCGTTGCTCTCAAATCAATACGCTTAGCTAAATCAAATACCGATTTGTACTTACCCTCAGCTCTAGTTTCAACAATAGTAGCAACTGCGTTCCCGCCAACTCCTTTTATAGCACCCATCCCAAAGCGAATAGCACCTTGATTATTTACGGTAAACTTATAATAAGATTCGTTAACATCGGGTCCTAAAACCTCTAAGCCCATCCTTCGACATTCTTCCATAAAGAAACTTACTTGTTTAATGTCGTTCATATTGTTAGATAATACCGCAGCCATATACTCTGCTGGATAATGTGCCTTTAGGTAAGCGGTCTGATAAGCAATCCATGCGTAACAAGTAGAGTGAGACTTATTAAAAGCATAGCTTGCAAAAGCTTCCCAATCTTTCCATATTTTTTCTAGCTTTTCTTCGTCATGACCATTTTCTTTTGCTTGAGTTATAAACTTAGGTTTCATTTTATCTAAAACAGCAATAAGTTTTTTACCCATTGCTTTACGCAATACATCTGCCTCTCCTTTGGTAAAATTTGCAAGCTTTTGAGAGAGTAGCATTACTTGTTCTTGATAAACCGTGATACCATATGTTTCTTTCAAATATTCTTCCATGGCTGGAAGATCATATAAGATATCTTCATCTCCATTTTTACGATTTACAAAACTTGGAATGTATTCTATAGGGCCTGGCCTGTAAAGAGCATTCATTGCAATTAAGTCGTCGAAAACAGTAGGTTTTAAATCCTTTAAATACTTTTGCATTCCTGCAGATTCGTATTGAAATATTCCAACTGTTTCACCTTTTTGAAATAATTCAAAAGTTAACTCATCATCTAGCGGAAAAGAATCAGGATCAAGTTCTACTTGATGTTTTAACTTTACTAGTTTAACAGTGTCTTTAATTAAGGTTAATGTTTTTAAACCTAAAAAATCCATTTTTAGTAGACCTGCACTTTCTACTACAGAGTTATCAAATTGAGTGACGAACATGTCAGAATCCTTTGCTGTTGCAACAGGAACAAAATTTGTAATGTCATCTGGTGTAATAATAACTCCACAAGCATGGGTCCCAACATTACGAACTGAACCTTCTAATATCCTAGCCTGATTTACAGTTTGAGCCTCTAAATCATTTCCCTCAGCCAATACTAATAATTCATTTACTTTTGGTACCTCATCGTTTCTAAAATTATTTCTAATTTCAGAATCGGTATAACCAAATATCTTTTTTAATTTGGTCATATTCGGAATTAACTTAGAAATTCGATCTGCAGAATTTAAAGGTAAGTCCAATACCCTAGCTGTATCTCTAATCGAGGATTTAGCAGCCATAGTACCATAGGTTATAATTTGTGCTACTTGATTAGTTCCGTACTTTTCGATCACATAATCCAACACTCGACCTCGACCTTCATCATCAAAATCAATATCAATATCTGGCATACTAATCCGTTCCGGATTCAAAAAACGCTCAAAAAGTAAATTATACTTTATGGGGTCAATATTAGTAATCCATAAACAATATGCTACTACAGATCCTGCTGCAGAACCCCTCCCTGGGCCAACAGACACATCCATTTTTCTAGCCTCCGCTATAAAATCTTGAACAATTAAAAAATATCCAGGATACCCCGTGTTTGCAATTACTTCTAATTCAAAGTCAAGTCGCTCTGTTAGTTCGTCTGATAGTTCACCATATCGTTTTTTTGCGCCCTCATATGTCAAGGCTCTCAGAAATGTATTTTCTCCTCTTTTACCTCCATCGACATCATCTTCTTGGTTCTGAAACTCTTTAGGAATATCAAATTTTGGTAAAAGAACGTCTCTTTTTAGACTAAAGGGAGTTACTTTTTCAATAATCTCTGAAATATTTTTAATTGCCTGAGGAAGATCCTTGAATAAAGTCTTCATTTCGGATTGCGATTTAAAATAATATTCCTGATTTGGCAATCCATAACGATAGCCACGACCTCTACCAATCGGAGTCGCTTGTTTTTCGCCATCTTTTACACATAGCAAAATATCGTGAGCATTTGCATCTTTTTTATTTATGTAATAAGTATTGTTAGTGGCTACCAATTTTACTTGATGTTTTTTAGCCATCGGGATTAACACCGAATTTACTCTTTTTTCATCCTCTTGGTGATGTCTTGACAACTCTATATAAAAATCTTCTCCAAAAGTTTCTTTCCACCAAATTAAAGAGTCTTCCGCTTGTTTCTCTCCAATATTTAATATCTTATTTGGCACTTCCCCATAGAGACTTCCAGAGAGAACCATAATGTCTTCTTTGTATTTCTCAATAATTTTTTTGTCAATCCTAGGAACATAATAAAAACCGTCTGTAAAAGCAATAGATGACATTTTTGCTAGATTATGATAGCCCTTTTTATTTTTTGCCAATAAGACAATTTGATAGCCATTATCTTTATGATTTTTATTTAAATGATCTTCGCAAACAAAAAACTCACAGCCTACAATGGCTTTTATTTTTTTTGATGAATCCTCTTCACTTAGAGTTTTATTGTAATTATTGACTTGCATTACAAAATGAAAAGCACCCATCATATTTCCAGAATCGGTCAGTGCTACCGCAGGCATATTGTTATCTGCTGTTGCCTTTATTAAATTTTGGGTACTGGAAGTAGATTGCAGTATTGAAAACTGAGAATGATTGTGTAAATGAGCAAACGAAACTTTTTCTAATCCCGCAATATTTTTATCTATCGTATCTGAAGACACCTCTTCCTCATTTGAAATAGATGCAATTTTTTTTCTTATTCTATCGGAAGCTTTTTTTAAATTAATATGCTTTAAGCCTATTAGCTTAATGGGTTCTGGGTTGAATTTATTAAATGTTTCAAAATAATCTGGCTCAACTTGCAATTCGTCCACAGAATAAATTTTTCTTCTAATTAACTCTAAAAAACAACGGGTAGTCGCCTCTACATCTGCAGTAGCATTGTGCGCTTCACTAAATGGATGATTAAAAAGAAAGGTATGCAGCTCTGAAAGAGTAGGAAGTTTAAATTTTCCTCCTCTGCCCCCGGGTAGCTGACATAATTGGGCTGTTGTTTCGGTACAAGTATCTAATACCTGGTAATTAAGTAAAGGATTTTCTATTCCTAACCGAATAAACTCAGCGCCCATAATATTATTATCAAATCCTAAATTCTGCCCAACAATAAATTTAGTTTTTGATAGTGCTTTTTGAAATCTTTCAATTACATCCTTTAGAGGAACACCGTCTTTTGATGCTAATTCTGTAGATATTCCATGAATTTTCTCAGCATCATAAGGAACATTAAATCCTTCAGGTTGTATTAAGTAATCTTCATGTTCAATTAAAACTCCATTAATATCATGCAGCTGCCAAGCTATTTGAATGCATCTAGGCCAATTTTCCGTATCGGATAGTGGAGCATTCCATCGTTTTGGCAGCCCAGTAGTTTCGGTATCAAATATTAAAAACATAAAAAAGTAAGAAGGTTAATTTGTGTTTTACTATCTCAAAAATCTAGTGCCTTAAAAGTATAAAAATCACCTTTTAAATAAGTTAAATTTTATTAAGAGTTGTTAACTTTTTGGCAGGAGAGCAATAGACCCAGTATTATTGGTAGGTTACATCAAATTGTCCAGCGTTAACCGTGTTGGTAGGAGTTTGAAACTGAAAAGTCCCTGTTATTATTTTTGCAGAAGTGTCAAAAGATAAAATATTGATTTCTCCATTGATGGCATCTTCTGTATCCACTCCATTCGAAACCCTAGCTGAAAACCCTTCCAGAGGCAACTCATAAACTCCTATTAATGTGTCAGCAGGGATTACTAAAATTATTTCATCTAAATTAATAACACCTCTTATCACAATATCAGTTCCATTATCAATTGCAAAAGTGTCTAAAGGAACAAATACTCCTCCATTAAGTTCTGCTGTGAAATTTCCTGCATTACTGCCATTTCCAATTTCATTTTCGTAAACTACCTTATAGAAAACGCCTCTTTTCACCTCTAAAGTATCTTGACTTATGGAGATTGCTTTAAAATTAAATTCGCCTGTTATGGTTTGATCCTCTAAAGAAACTTCATTGACTTTCATTCTTCCCTCACCTCCGGGTATTGTTGTTGAATAAATCGTTCCATTCGCATTCTGATAGATAGCAAAGTTTTCAGAATTTTCGCCAAAATCAATATTGGCGCCTTCAACCAAGTTAGCTCCTCTTAAGGTTATGATCTCGTCACTACTTTTTCCTTGAAGCACAAAATAATCATCATTTTCAAAGTAGTTTGCCTCCGCTAAATCAGCTTTAAAAAAAACATCATCAATACTGGCTTGAAAAGCAGGAGAATTTGTCTCTAATTTTTGACAACTACTAATAATCAAGAATACAAAAAAAAGAGTTTTAAGGTTTTTCATAGCGAAGTCAGATACTTTGGATTTTCACAAATGTAAAGAAAAAGTTCAAACTATCTAATTTCATTATAAAAAAAGATTATCTTTGCAAACTTAAATTATAAACCGAGGTCGAGAACCTCAAAAATTAATAAACATGCCCGTAAAAATTAGATTACAAAGACACGGAAAAAAAGGAAAACCTTTTTACTGGATTGTAGCTGCTGATAGCCGCTCAAAAAGAGATGGAAAATACCTAGAAAAACTAGGAACCTATAATCCAAATGTTAACCCTGCAGAAATCAATTTAGATATTGATGGTGCAGTTCAATGGTTAGATAATGGAGCACAACCAACTGACACAGCAAGAGCTATTTTATCATACAAAGGTGTGATGTTAAAAAAACATCTTGCTGGAGGTGTTAAAAAAGGAGCCTTCACTGCTGAACAAGCCGAAGAAAAATTTAATGCTTGGTTAGAAGGTAAGAATAAAGAAGTTGAAGCTAAGCGCTCAAAATTAAATGATGCGGAAGCAAAAACAAAGGCAGATGCCTTAGCTGCAGAGAAAGCAGTAAACGAACAACGTATTGCTGACGCTACTCCTGTTGAGGAAGTAGAAGAAGAAATAGTAGAAGCGTCATCGACTGATGAAGCAGAAGAAACAACTGAAGAAGTAGTTGAGGCTTCAGCGACTGAAGAAGCGGTAGAAGAAACCGCAAAAGAAGAAGAATAATTTTTTTATCAATGCAAAAGGAGGACTGTTTCTACTTAGGCAAGATTGTTAAAAAATATAGTTTTAAAGGAGAGTTACTAGTAAAACTAGACACAGACGATCCTAGTATTTATACAAAAATGGAATCAGTTTTTATTGATAAAAATAAAAACTTGATTCCATTTTTTATTGAACGCTCCTCATTACATAAATCAACACTTTTACGAGTAAAATTTGAAGATATCGATAGTGAAGAAGACGCTAACAAATTATTAAAAAGTGAACTTTATTTACCCCTTGAATTTTTACCTCAACTAACAGGTAATAAATTTTATTACCACGAGATATTTGGTTTCGAGGCTGAAGATTTATCTTTCGGACTTATTGGAATTATTAAAGGAGTTAACGACAGCACTAATCAAGCTATACTTGAAATTGACAGAAACGGTTCAGAAATCTTAATTCCATTAATCGACGATTTTATAAAAAGTGTAGACCGAGCACAAAAAAAAATAATTCTTGAGGTACCAGAGGGATTAATTGATATTTACCTCTAATATTTTATTTTTCTTTAAAATGAAATTTACATTTAAACAATTTACAGTAAAACAAGAGCGCTCTGCTATGAAAGTTGGTACCGACGGCGTGCTTTTAGGAGCTTGGACTTCCTTAGACAACCAACCACTATCTATTTTAGATATAGGTGCCGGAACAGGAATTATATCTTTACTATTAGCACAGCGTAGTTTATCAGAAACTATCGATGCTATCGAAATAGACGAAAATGCCTACGAAGAATGTGTAGATAATTTTGAAGCTTCTGATTGGGGAGATCGATTGTTTTGTTATCACACGTCCGCACAACAATTTGCAGTAGAGATAGATGACAAGTATGATTTAATTGTTTCTAATCCTCCTTTTTACACTGACAATTTTAAATCTGAAAATAAAGCTAGAAATAAAGCTCGATTTACAGATAGTCTGTCTTTTAAAGATCTAACTAAAGCTGTTTCTAAATTACTTTCTTCGCATGGAATTTTTACATTAATCATTCCTTTTAAAGAAGAAACTAATTTTATATCAATCGCATCAGAGCATCATCTGTTTCCAAATAAAATCTGCCGAGTAAAAGGAAATATTAATTCAGAAATTAAAAGAAGTTTAATTGAATTTTCATTAATCAATTCTAAAGTAAGTGTCGAAGAATTAATCCTTGAAAACTCCAGACATCATTATACAGAGAAGTATAAAAATTTAGTAAAAGATTTTTACTTGAAATTATAATTCTCTGAGCATTGGTCTTGTTAAGCAAGTGGGGCCTCCTCCTCCAAAAACACTAATATTTTCTCCTTTGTAAATACTTACTTTACAGCCTGCTTTGATTAAGGCTTTTTGGGTCTTGGGGTTCCCATCTACCATCAAACATTCCTTGGGGGCAATTGCCAAAACATTGCATCCCATTGATTCGAACTCTTCGTCAGGCACTTCGATTAATTGAATCTTTCTTTTTATGAGTTCATTCCTAAATTTTATGGGCATTAATGGTGAATATACCACTGCCAAATCTCTAGCTACTGGACTTAAAATTGACATTAAATGGAACACATCTGAAATTCCTTTATAATGAGGCAAATTAGCTACAAGAACTTCAATCCCTTTCGGTTCTAGTAAATTTTTTAATTGTTTGATTCCATGTTCATTAGTGCGATACGTGTGTCCAACAGCTAATGTCTTCTCATCTAACCAGGCAACATCACCTCCTTCTAAAGTTCCTGGCGATTCAATGATTCCTAAAATTGGAATGGCATTGTTTTTAAATATCTCTAACTGAGCTGCGGGTTCGTTTATGCGAGTCTCTTTACCCATATTGCATATAATCATTCCAAAATCTGTTGCAATAGAAGCATCTCGGCAATAAATAGAGTCAATGGAGACATTTTCATTAAAGGGAAAATCATAAAGAGTGGCTCCATTTTTTTGGAGTGCTTTTCTAAAAAAATCATACTCTGTTAGTGTTTTTTTGTAATCTGGCTGATCTAAAAAATTATGAGCTCTCCATTGTTCTTTAAGAATATGTTGAGAGACAAATGCATTGTTTGCAGGTTTAATAAAAACAGTGTTTAATTTTAAATATTCTGAATGATAAGTGGTTTTCATTTATTTTTCTTTGTAGTTATCCATTTCATATAAACATACACGGGTATACCCATCAATAATAATAAAAATCCGTAATATACCGTCTCGGGTCCAGAACCATAAATAGCCCAAAATGAATACAAAAACCCCAATGTTGCTAACACCAACGATTTAAACCAACTTTTTGTTTCAAACTTTTTTTCAATTATAATAAGTAAATAAGACGCCGCAGTAAATAAATAAGGTAGTAACGTAGCTATTACGGTCAGCTGTACAATAAATTGAAACTGCTCGACCAATCCTTCTGTATAATTTAAGGACATCACAACAGATGATAATATACCTCCGATCACAAATCCGTTTACTGGAGCTCCTTTTTTATTTTTTTTCTTAAAAAAATCTGGGAACAATTCGTCTTTTGCAGTAGCCATTGATATTTGTCCTGTAATTAATATCCAGCCATTTAAAACGCCAATTCCCGAAACAATGACGCCTACAGCTACAAAATAGCCTCCAAGATCTCCCCCCATAATTTTCGCTGCCTCCGCAAAAGGCGCAGGAGATTCTTGAAGAATTTCTAAGGGTAACATCCCGAATAAAATAATCGTTGCTAAAATATATAATATGGTAGTTATTACAGTTCCTAACATAGTTGCTCTAGGTACTATTTTTTCAGGATTTTGAATGTCTGCAGCTGGGATTGTAGCACATTCTATACCCAAAAAAGCATAAAGTGTTAGAGAGGCAACTGTTGATAGTGAGGAAAAATTACTTTCTCCAGTTAGATTAAAAGAAGGAAAGTTTTCAATTTTAAAAAAAAATAATCCAAATAATATAATGAATAATAAAGGTACTATTTTTACGATAGTCGTGAATAATTGAACCTTTCCTGATTCTTTTATACCTCTTGAATTAATCCATGTAAAAAACCAAATCAAACCCAAACCCAACGATACCGACAAAGTAGCGTTGGTGGCTAATTCAGGTATAAAAAAACTGGCAGCTCCTAGGATCGCTATTGCTATTGCTCCATTACTCACCCAACAAGCAATCCAATAGCCCCAAGCAACTAAAAATCCTAAAAAATCTCCAAATCCTGCTTTGGAATAGACGTATGGGCCACCACTTTTACTAACTATTATCTTACTAAAATTACTAAATATTTTTGCTAAAATTAAAGCTCCCGTAGCAGTAAATAACCAACCTAATAAACTTACTGATCCGTAATTTGATAAAACAGCAGGTAATACGAAAATACCAACTCCAATCATATTACCCACTACGAGTGAAGTAGCAGTTAATAGACCTATTTTCTGAGTTTTAGATTTCATATACTTTTAATAGATTATAAAATAATTGTTTACTTTTATTGTCAATTCGTGAATATACAATAATCCAATTAAGCAATGGGTAATAAATTCTATATCGATTCTGATATTAAAAAAGCAGAAACACTTCCCGCTTCTTTTTATAAAGATGAGCAGATTTTTAAGGAGTTGAAAGAAAAAATATTTTTAAAATCATGGCACTATATTGGAGATGAAAATTTAGTTGCATTACCTCAATCTGTTTACCCATTAGTTCTTTTAGACAATTATTTAACCGAGCCTATTCTGATAGTAAGAAATGAAGATGATAAAATTAATTGCTTCACTAATGTTTGTACTCATCGCGGAAATTTAGTTGCATTACAACCTGGAAAAGTAAAAAAACTAACCTGTATGTATCATGGGAGGAGATTTAGTTTAAACGGAGAATTTGAATACATGCCAGAATTTGAAGAAGCAGAAAATTTTCCTAGGGCCTGTGATCACCTGCATCAATTTCCTCTTGAAAAATGGGGACCCCTTTTATTTGCTGGATTAAATCCAGAGTTTCAATTCTCGAAAGTAATTAATAAAATGAAAGAACGGATTGGATTTTTACCTTTTGAGGAATTTTATTTGGACTCTTCTAGTAGTAAAGATTTTTTAGTTCATGCGCATTGGGCTTTGTATTGCGATAATTATTTAGAGGGATTCCATGTTCCTTTTGTTCACGAAGGACTAAATAAAGTTCTTGATTATGGCAGTTATAAAACCGAAACCTATGAGCATTGCAATCTTCAAATTGGTTATACAGACGATGCAACCGAAGTTTTTGATTTTCCCGAAAGTCATCCAGATTACGGAAAAAATGTAGCGGCCTATTATTATTGGGTATTCCCAAATATGATGTTTAATTTTTATCCTTGGGGACTCTCTTTAAATATTGTAAAGCCTCTAGATATTAACCGAACTAAAGTTTCTTTTATATCCTATGTGTGGGATCCAAAAAAAATGAATAAAGGCGCTGGGAATGATCTAGAAAAAGTCGAACGAGAAGATGAATTTATAGTTGAAAACGTTCAAAAGGGAGTGAATTCCTCATTTTATAAGGCGGGAAGATTTTCACCTAAAAGAGAAAAGGGAGTTCATCATTTTCATCGTTTAATCGCCAGCTATTTAAATAATTAATTCTTAAATATTATATAATTTTTCTCTATTATAAGTGTAAAATTGAGGAGCATTAATTACTTTTGAAAAATTAAATAAAAAGACTATGAAACCTGATTTATTTGAAGCCCCTGATTACTATCAATTGGACGAATTACTTACCGACGAACACAAGCTGATTCGTGATGCAGCACGAGAGTGGGTAAAACGTGATGTATCTCCTATAATTGAAGAATACGCTCAAAAAGCTGAATTTCCAAATCAAATTTTAAAAGGATTAGCAGAAATCGGTGCATTTGGACCTTACATCCCAGTGGAATATGGAGGTGCTGGTTTAGACCAAATATCATACGGGCTAATCATGCAAGAAATTGAGCGTGGCGATAGTGGCGTTAGAAGTACCGCAAGTGTTCAATCTTCTTTAGTAATGTACCCTATTTGGAAATATGGAAACGAGGAACAACGAACAAAATACTTACCAAAATTAGCCTCTGGCGAATTTATTGGCTGTTTTGGATTAACAGAACCTGATCATGGTTCAAATCCAGGAGGTATGGTAACGAACTACAAAGATATGGGAGACCATTATTTGCTAAATGGAGCAAAAATGTGGATCAGTAACTCACCTTTTGCAGATATCGCTGTTGTTTGGGCAAAAAATGAGGAAGGAAGAATACATGGACTAATCGTAGAGCGAGGAATGGAAGGTTTTTCTACTCCAGAAACTCACAATAAATGGTCACTCCGCGCATCTGCAACTGGGGAATTAATATTTGATAACGTTAAGGTTCCTAAAGAAAATCTTTTACCTAATAAATCTGGTTTGGGTGCCCCACTTGGTTGTTTAGACTCTGCACGATATGGAATTGCTTGGGGAGCTATAGGAGCTGCTATGGATTGTTATGATACGGCTCTGAGATATAGTAAAGAAAGAATTCAATTTGGAAAACCAATAGGACAATTTCAACTACAGCAAAAGAAATTAGCTGAGATGATTACTGAAATCACAAAAGCACAATTGTTAACTTGGCGATTGGGTGTTTTGAAAAACGAGGGTAAAGCAACTACGGCTCAAATCTCTATGGCAAAACGAAACAATGTGGATATGGCAATTAATATTGCACGAGAAGCCAGACAAATGTTAGGTGGTATGGGAATCACTGGTGAATACTCCATAATGCGTCATTCCATGAATTTAGAGAGTGTTATCACGTATGAAGGCACTCATGATATCCACTTATTAATAACGGGAATGGATGTTACTGGACTAAACGCCTTTAAATAAGATATTAAAAATTCAGAAATAATTAAAGTCCTTTCAAACTCGTTTTGAAAGGACTTTCTTATCATATACGCTAAATGTTCCACTAACTATTGCTATCATTAACTTTACATAGTTTTAATAATCTATTATTATACCTATATTTTAGTATAGTTGACAAAATAGCTTTCAGCTGTATAGTTATATATTGTTTTATAAGTTTTTTCTTAAAAAAGTATGTAAAAAAATGTAAATACTCTATTTTTTAAATCTGACTAAAAATCTAAATTAGATCCTTGTGTAAACAACAACTATTCCGTCAGACCTGGTTATAACACAAGTATCATTGTTGTTAGACAATTCATACTCTGCGGAATCTGTTTCATTGTCTACCGTTATGGTAAATGTTATAGTTGAGGATGTTGACGACCAAACTACTGCAGATGACCAGACTTCTCCATCGTCCCATAAATTTGAAACTGAACCTGTAGCATCTGAGTTTAGAGTATAAATTTGTTCAGCAGTAGAACCGCCAGTATCTGTAATTATTCCTGACCAAGTACCAACTAAATCTGAGTTTATAGAAATTGAATTGTTGTCATTATCATCACTACTACAAGCTACAATTAATAGAGCTAAAAATAAATAAGTTAATTTTTTCATTGTATGTTAATTTGAAAATTAATTTTTATAAAAATAATACAAATAAAGTAAACTATTGATACATAATTGATACTTCTAAAATAAACATAAAATACTATAATTAAAGTGTGTATGTTTTATTCCTTAGAGTCCTAAAAAAACTTCTTATTTTATATTGAAAAAATACTTCGTAAATTGTTGAAAAATTTCAATTTAATACCTCATGAGTAGTTATCATATAAAAAATTTAGAAGAGTATTATAAAGTTTATCGAAAATCTATACGAGAGCCGGAATTATTCTGGGAAGAGATTGCAGAAGAGCATTTTAATTGGTACAAGAAGTGGGATAAAGTGCTGAGTTGGGATTTTAAAAAGCCAGAAGTAAAGTGGTTTGATGGAGCAAAACTAAATATTACTGAAAATTGCATAGATCGGCATCTTCGAACAAGAGGAAATAAAACTGCTATTATATTTGAGCCGAACAATCCCGACGAAGAGGTTCTACATATTACCTACAAACAATTGCATAAACGAGTAAATAGACTGGCAAATGTGTTGACAAATAAGGGAATTAAAAAAGGAGATCGTGTCTGTATTTATCTTCCAATGATTCCAGAATTAGCAGTATCCGTTCTTGCTTGTGCACGAATTGGAGCGATCCATTCCGTTGTTTTTGCTGGCTTTTCGGCAACAGCTTTGGCAACAAGAATAAATGATTCAGGCTGTAAAATGGTTCTTACAAGTGATGGGTCCTACAGAGGAAATAAAACTATAGATTTAAAGGGTATTGTTGATGAAGCATTGACTAAATGTCCAGAAGTGAATTCGGTATTGGTGGTAAAACGAATCCATTCTGAAATAACCATGTTAGCAGGTCGTGATAATTGGCTTCAACCATTATTAAACGAAGCCTCTGCCACTTATGAGCCCGAAATTATGAATGCAGAAGATCCTTTATTTATTTTATACACTTCAGGTTCAACCGGGAATCCAAAAGGAATGGTTCATACAACTGCTGGTTATATGGTTTATACTGCCTATACATTTAAAAATGTTTTCAATTATAAAGAAGAAGATATTTACTGGTGTACCGCCGATATAGGTTGGATTACCGGACACAGTTATATTATCTATGGTCCACTAGCGAATGGTGCAACAACGGTTATGTTTGAAGGAGTACCCAGTTATCCTGACTATGGTCGTTTTTGGGAAATAGTTGAAAAACACAAAGTCTCACAATTCTATACTGCACCAACTGCTATTAGAGCATTGGCAAAAGAAAAATTAGACTACGTAGATCAATATAATTTATCTTCATTAAAGGTTTTAGGAACAGTCGGAGAGCCAATTAACGAGGAAGCGTGGCATTGGTATAATGACAACATAGGAAAAAAGAAAAGTCCTATTGTAGATACTTGGTGGCAAACTGAAACCGGAGGCATATTAATTTCCCCAATTCCCTACGTAACACCGACTATTCCAACTTTTGCTAGTTTACCGTTACCAGGAATACAACCCTGTTTGATGGATGAAAATGGAAAGGAAATAAAAACGAATCAAGTAGATGGTCGATTATGCATAAAATATCCTTGGCCCTCTATGGCCAGGACAATATGGGGTGATCATCAGCGTTACAAGGAAACTTATTTTTCTGCTTATGATAGTTATTATTTTACGGGAGATGGTGCCTTAAGAGATACCGTTGGGTATTACAGAATTACTGGAAGAGTTGATGATGTCATTATTGTTTCTGGTCATAATCTGGGAACCGCTCCTATTGAAGATGCTATTAACGAACATCCTGCTGTTGCAGAGTCAGCGATCGTTGGATTTCCAGATGATATTAAAGGGAATGCCCTATATGGATTTGTTATTTTGAAAGAGACTGGGAAAGACCGAAAACAGGAAAATTTAAGAAAGGAAATCAATCAATTAATTACGGAACACATCGGTCCTATCGCAAAACTCAAAAAAATTCAATTTACTTCAGGACTACCTAAAACACGTTCAGGAAAAATAATGAGACGTATTTTAAGAAAAATAGCCTGCAACGAAACAGAGCATCTAGGTGATACTTCAACCTTATTAAACCCAGAAGTAGTTCAAGAAATTATAGACCATGTGCTTTAAATAAGATAATTACAAAACATGGCATCACAAGAACGAATAACAGAAGCATACCAAACCGCTAGAAGAATTAGCTATAACGATGAATCTAAATTCATTGTTTTTAGCGATGTCCATAGAGGAGATAATAGCTTTGCAGATGATTTTGCTAACAATCGAAATATTTATCATCATGCACTGAATCATTACTTTAAGAATGGATTTACTTATTGTGAATTAGGAGACGGCGATGAATTGTGGGAAAATTTAGATTTTAAATCTATTTTCTATACCCATACCAATATCTATTTTTTATTAAAAAAATTTTATGATGAAGACCGTCTGTATCGATTAATTGGTAATCACGATATGGTATATCAGAAACAAAAATATGTAGAAAAACATCTGTACACCTATTTCGATAAAGTAACTGGAAAAGATCAACCACTTTTTCCAGGAATCACTTTTACCGAAGGACTGATTCTCGAGCATGAAACTAGTAAACAAGAAATTTTTATGCTACATGGGCATCAGGCAGATTGGTGGAATTATCGCGCTTGGAAATTTAATCGATTTATGGTTAGGGCCTTGTGGAGACAGTTACAGATTTTTGGGATTGGCGATCCAACCAGTCCAGCAAAAAACTTTAAAGAGCTCATAAAAGTGGAACGAAGAACTAAAAAATGGATACAAGACAACGACAATCTATTAACAATTATAGGTCATACGCACAGGCCTAGATTCCCAAAACCAGGAGAAATTGCTTTTTTTAATGATGGAAGTTGTGTGCATCCCAGAAGCATCACAGGAATAGAGATTGAAAAAGGATGTATTTCACTAATTAAATGGAACATCTCAACTACTAAGGATGGCACCTTGAAAGTTATAAGAGTGGTCCTGGAGGGACCAGAGAAAATAAGTGATTACAGATCGGTTATTTAATCAACATTAATTACTTTTTCGATTTGAGGAGCATATTTTTTAATCGTCATTTCAACTCCACTTTTCAAGGTCATCTGATTTACAGAACAGCCTACACACGCACCCTGTAATTGAACTTTTACAATTTTATCATCTTCAATAGAAATTAGAGAAATATCTCCTCCATCGTTTTGTAAGAATGGACGAATTTCATCAAGTGCTTTTTCAATATTACTTTTTAATTCACTTATCATAAACTAGTTTTTTGAGGATGAACATCCAACCGAATTAGTCATTTGGATAACTTCTGTTGGAGGTAAAATTTCATTTCTACTATTAAGTTCTTTAATTACTTCTTTTGTAATTTTTTCAAAAGCCTTTGCTAAAGGAGTTTCTTCTTGTAATGCCGCTGGCCTTCCTGAATCTCCTGCTTCACGAATACTTTGTACTAGAGGAATTTCACCTAAAAATGAAATGTTTAAATCCTCAGACAAGTTTTTAGCACCTTCTTTACCAAAAATGTAATATTTATTTTCCGGTAATTCCTCAGGGGTAAAATAAGCCATATTTTCTATAACACCAAGAACAGGAACTTGTATGTTTTCTTGCTGAAACATAGCTACACCTCTTCGAGCATCGGCTAGGGCAACAGGTTGTGGAGTACTGACAACGACCGCGCCAGTGATTGGCATCGATTGCATAATACTAAGGTGAATATCTCCGGTTCCTGGCGGTAAATCAATTAACATATAATCTAAATCTCCCCAAGCTGCGTCAAAAATAAGTTGATTTAAGGCTTTAGAGGCCATTGGACCTCTCCAGATTACTGCTTGCTCTGGTGTTGTAAAAAAACCAATTGACAGCACTTTAACACCATAATTTTGAACAGGTTTCATTTTACTTCTACCGTCAATAGTGGTTGACAATGGACGTTCCTTAACCACATCGAACATTATAGGAATTGAAGGACCATAAATATCTGCATCTAATATCCCTACTTTATATCCTAGTTTAGATAAACTCACTGCTAAATTTGCGGTGATAGTTGATTTCCCTACGCCGCCTTTACCTGATGCAACAGCTATTATATTTTTGATTCCGGGAATATTTTTACCCTTAATTAGATTTGGATTTGATGGTTTTACTGGTGCTTCTATTTTGATATTTACCGTAACTTTTGCTTCTTCTGAAACTTTTTCTTTTATGGTTTTAATTACATCTGCTTCAGCTCTTTTTTTTATATGCATAGCAGGTGATGATAAAACAAGGTCTACGACAATTTCATCTGCAAACGTCATGACATTTTTTACCGCACCACTTTCGACCATATTCTTTCCTTCACCAGCTACTGTAATGGTTTCTAAAACTTTTAAAATTTGTTCTTTTTTAAACTTCATTAAGTTATATTTCTTTAACTATTTTATGTGAGGTATTGGATATTTTTATTTATTTAGATTAAATCTAAAGTACAAATATACAAGTAATTGAGTTTTATATTCCTTAAAAAAAACAAAAAAACCTATAGAGTAAGATCTTTAGAGGGATCCCAAAAAAGTGATTCAAAATTTTGAATTTGATTGTCAAGAACCTCAACATCTTCACTTTCCAGCAATTGTTGCATTAAATTAGTTCCTTCGAAGTGATGCTTACCGCTTAACATACCTATTCTATTGACCACTCTATGAGCTGGAACTTTGGGATTAACATGAGATGCATTCATGGCCCAACCAACCATTCTAGCACTCTTTGGAGTTCCTAGATACTTTGCAATTGCACCATAAGAGGTAACTCTGCCGTAAGGGATTTTTTCTGCTACCTGATAAACCTTTTCAAAAAATCCAATTTCTTTTACCATTGCATTGTTCTAATAATCTTTAGGAGTGTTAAAACGGAAATAATTGCCGTAGCAGCACCAATTAAATAGTTCATATTTAAATTTACATTTTTTTGATTTTCTTTGGATCTAAAAAACCAAATATACCCTGACATGACGACAAATGCACCTATCACTGAGCCTATAACAGTTGAAATTACACTTAATTGATTAAAAGAAAACCAATTAAAAGAAGTAAAAGTAATACTGATATACACCCAATAAGGAATTGGTAATAAATTAATGATACTTAATACAAATCCTTTAAAAAAAAGATTACTTTTTGAATAAGAAACCTCTTTAACCGGTGCTTTTTTTACATCTTTTGCAATAAAAAAAAAATAGATAGTTATACTTATAAATATTCCAAGAGCTACTTTTTGAAGGATGCTAATTACCTCTGGATTTTTGTCCAAAAAACGTGCAAAAACAAGAGCAATTGTTGTTAAAACACCAATTGCAATTGAAACCCCTGTTGCAAAAAGAAAAGCGCTTTTTTTTCCCTGTGTTCTACTAATTTTAGCCGAGTACATATTTAATAAACCTGGAATAAAAGTGGCTATTATGGTTCCAAAAACTCCAAAAAACAAATAGTATAAAAAAACCATAGAAAAAAATTATGAATGTAAGATACTATTTTTCAATTTAAGAGAAATTAAATCGGAGGTAGGTAATTTTTTTACGAATTGCTAAATATTGGCTTTCGTAATAGGTTTGGATTCCTGTCACTTCCTTTGGGGCATTTGTGGTCCCATAGACATCGTGATGTGCATATTCAATTTTTAAACCCAAGCCTTGTAATAACCCGAGGGTATATCCATGCATATATTCGCTATCTGTTTTTAAATGAACCACTCCTTTTGGTTTAAGTATTTTTTTATACTTTTTCAAAAATTCAGGATTCGTCATACGATGTTTTGTCCTTTTATATTTGATTTGAGGGTCAGGAAAAGTAATCCATATTTCGTCTATTTCATTTTCATCAAATAATAAATCTACCAATTCTATTTGAGTTCTTAAAAACCCAACATTAGTGATTTTTTCCTCTAGCGAAGTTTTGGCGCCTTTCCAAAATCGGGCCCCTTTTATGTCAATTCCTAAAAAGTTTTTTTCAGGAAACATCTTGGCTAAATTAACGGAGTATTCACCTTTTCCACAACCTAATTCCAAAACTATAGGTTGCTCATTTTTAAAAAAAGATTTACTCCAATTACCTTTGAGTTTTAAAGTATCATCAAAAACTTCTTGTCTTGTTGGTTGGATAACATTAGAAAACGTTTCGTTTTCTTTAAATCGTTTTAATTTATTTTTACTTCCCAAATTTCTGTTTTTTAACTTTTAAAATTAATGAATTATTGAATCATTAAATTACAACCACGAATATCACTATCATCAAATCTTCCCATGATTTCAAAACTACCATCTTCATTTACTTTTCCTAAATCTTGTGTTGCAATAAACGAACAAGAATAAATATTTGCTAAATCAACAATATTAATCCCTCCTGTTTTATTTAAAATTAATGACTGGGCTTCCTCTGTATCCCTTGTGATCACTCTCATCCACGGAGGACAATTAAAAAGTCCATCTCCGCAAGAATAAGCTTGTGATAAAAGTTCGGTCATGCCATATTCACTGTAAATAGATGAAACTCCGAATCCATCTTTAAGAGTTTTATGTAATTCTTTTTTGATCATCTCTTTTCTTCTCCCTTTCATACCGCCTGTTTCCATTATAATGGTGTTTTCTAATTTAAATTTTTTTATTTCAATAAGATCCAATAACGCATAAGATACCCCAACGAGTAAAGTTTTACGATTATTATTTTCTAAATATTCTATTTTTTGAATTAAAGAAGATAAATCGTTTAGGTAGAAACCACTGTTTATATTGTTACTTTGTTTTATAAGTTCATTAACCATAAAGACTAATGAGGAGCCTTCGCGTTCCAAATAATTGGGTAATAAAGCTAAAATAGTTAACTCTTTTGAGGATTTCATAAAACTATTAAAGGTCTTGGTAAAACCAGTTTTATATAATTGTAAGTCATGAACATAATGTTTACTTAATATACTTCCAGTCGTTCCGCTACTTGAAAAAACAACTTTATGTTTCTTATTGTCTGCTATGATTTGATGACTTTTAAAAAACTGAATGGGCAAAAATGGAATTTTATTTAAAGAGTTAACATTAGTTGGATTTACCTTTAATAAATCACAGAATTGTTGATAAACTTTTACCTCTTTATATTGGTATTGAAATATTTCTAGAGCTAGATTTTCAAATTCTTTCTCAGATAAAATATTAAAAATTTTGTTTGCTAGATTCACTTGGTAAAAATATATAAAATAAAAAAGCTTCTATATACATAGAAGCTTTAAATTATAGTGTTGAGGTTTCTTACTTTATTACTAACTTTTTAGTAGAAGAAATCCCATTTTCAGATATATTAAGCATGTAAACACCAGAATTTAGTTGTGATACATTTAATCTATCAGAAGTAATCGTTGTATTCATAACTTGCTTACCAAGAATATCATAAACAGCAATATTTTTTTCTCCATTTGAAGGAGAAGAAATAGTTACATATCCATTGGTAACAGGGTTGGGATATACAGAAAAAATATCTTCAGTATTATTTCCTAGGTTTAAGCTACCATCGACAGAGATATTATCTAAATATAATGTTTCAGTGGCAGAATTAGATCTAACCTCAGCAACCAATTGAACAGAAGCGTTGTTTGGTAGGTCTATCGATACAGAAGTCCAGGATCCTTCTATTCCAAGATCGTTGATGTCTGAACCTTCTGTATTTAATATATCTATTTCAGTGTTATTTGTTAAATCTTTTACATAAATTCTCATCCTGTCAGAACCAGAAGAATTTTCTGTTCCATCACCTTCGTAACCAGTTTCATTCACATAATAATCCATGGTAAGTAACGCATCTGGAGAATTTGAAATTTCTACTACATCAAATTCTAAAATGAAGTTCCCATCAGGATCTCCTACTGAATATCCTTGGACACCATCAGTATATTCACCAACATCTCCAGCAAAAGCAGTAACACCTACCCAGTCTCCATCTGTTAAACCATCACTAGGTTCGTCATAAGGCTCATAACGAGCATTGAAGCCCATTTCTCCACCTGTTGAAGTATAATTAACAAAAGGCTCGTCTGCATTACTAGCTAAGTCGTGTGCACTGGTCGCATCTCCCGTATCAATGTATTGTATAGTAAATACCCCCGGTTCTTCAAAGCTGGTTCCGGCTATTTGTGCATAAGAAAGGGCACTCAAAAAGATTGCCGCAATAAAAGTAATTTTTTTCATAAAACTTGTTTTGAATTGATTAATTATCAAATTTACTAAATTTAGTAGGTTTTTGAAAACTAAAATGTTACCTAATTGTTAACAATTAAAGTAACTTTAAAATCAATTCCTTTATTGAGTATATTTATGACGTTAAAAAAATATGTAAATGAATAAAAAAGACACTAAAATATTATTAGTGGATGATGAACCAGATATCATCGAAATAGTGGGATATAATTTAAAAAACGCAGGATATCAAGTGTTTACTGCAAACAATGGTAAAGAAGCTATTCTTCAAGCTCAAAAACACCTCCCACATTTAATTATTTTAGATGTAATGATGCCAATTATGGACGGTATAGAAACCTGTGAAGCTCTAAGAGGTGATCCTAAATTTACGGAAACCATTATCACTTTTTTAACTGCCAGGGGAGAGGATTATTCTCAATTTGCCGGATTTAGTGCTGGTGCAGATGATTATATTACCAAACCAATAAAACCTAAACTTTTAGTTAGTAAAGTTAAAGCTTTATTAAGAAGGTATAGAGAAATTAAAAATGATGGTGTTGAAATTACACTTGGTAATTTAATTATTAATCGAGAGGAATATAAGGTCAAAAATGATGGTGTTGTCATTAATTTACCGAAAAAGGAGTTTGAATTATTGGCATTATTAGCATCTAAACCAAACAAAGTTTTTAAAAGAGAAGATATTTTAAATCAAGTTTGGGGTAATGATGTAATCGTTGGTGGAAGAACTATTGATGTTCATATTAGAAAATTGAGAGAGAAAATAGGAGAAAACTTTCTAAAAACTGTAAAAGGAGTGGGATATAAGTTTGAATTTTTATGAGTAAAGTTTTTAGAAAAACATATAAATTTGCATCAATAACTTCCGTCTCTATAGCTGTTATTTTATCCGTCATTAATGGTATTTATTTTTTAATCAATGAATCATTTCATTTATGGTTTTGGATTCTAGAATTCACTGTTATTTTTATTATTTCATTTTTTATTATTCAATATAGGGTTGAGAATTTTATCTATAAGAGAATTAAAAAAATATACGATGATGTTAGTCTACTAGAAAAATCCGCCCTTGGACCACAAAAAATAACTACGGATATGGAAACTCTTACTAAAGAAGTTGAACTTTTTGCTAGAAATAAAAAGTTAGAAATTGAAGCTTTAAAAATAAGAGAGGGGTACCGAAGAGAATTTACAGGAAATGTTTCTCATGAGCTAAAAACACCTCTTTTTACCGTGCAGGGTTACATTGAAACTTTAATTAATGGAGCTGCAAATGATGAAAAATTAAGAAAAAAATATTTAGAAAGAGCCAGTAAAGGTGTGGAGCGTTTAATTTTTATTATTAAAGATTTAGACATGATCACCAAACTAGAAGTAGGAGAATTGAGTCTCAAGAAAGAAAAGTTCAATATTATTGAATTAATAAAAAATGTCTTTGAATTGCTTGAAATGAAAGCTTCAAAAAATGATATTTTATTCACATTTGACAAACAGTATACAAAGCCTATTCTTGTGAAAGCTGATAAGGACAGGATTCAACAAGTACTATCTAACTTAATTGTGAATTCTATCAAGTATGGTAGAACTAACGGGACTACTGAAATTAGTATAGAAAATCTAATCATGAATAAAATATTGATTAGAGTAACTGATAATGGAGAAGGGATTCATAATGAAAAAATACCAAGATTATTTGAACGATTTTACAGAATAGATAAAAGTGGCTCAAGAGCAGAGGGAGGAAGTGGTTTAGGTTTGTCAATCGTTAAGCATATTTTGGATGCTCACAACGAAAAAATATATGTAGAGAGTCAAATAGGGATTGGATCTGAATTTTCCTTTACACTTGAGAAGGTAAAATAATTTTAATAGACGGTGCTAATAACTCATATATAATTAGGCTTAATTCTATATTTTAAAAATTCCTAAACTATTTTTAAAATAAAATAATTCTTCTTTCCTCTTTGTAAAAGAACAAATTGTTCATTAATTAAATTTGAGGAATTTATAACGAATCCCTCAGAAACTTTTATTTTGTTGACAGCAACAGAATTTTCTTTCAAAGCCCTTCTAGCCTCACTATTTGATTTTAAAAAACCTGTTTTTTCAGATAATGCTCCAATGATATCAATTCCTGTTTCTATTTCTGATCTAGATATTTCTGCTTGAGGAACACCCTCAAAAACATCTAAAAAAGTAGTTGTATCTAAATCTATAAGGTCTTCAGAGGTAGATTTTCCAAATAACATATTGGATGCTTTAATTGCATTATTTAAAGCAAATTCATTATGAACGGTTACAGTTACCTCCTCTGCCAATCTTTTTTGCAATAACCGCACATGAGGTTCCTTTTTATGGTCTTTGATTAAGGTATTGATGGTCTCTTGATCTAAAAAAGTAAATATTTTAATATATTTTTCAGCATCTTCATCTGCTGTATTTAACCAATATTGATAAAATTTATAAGGAGATGTTCTTTTGGGATCTAACCAAATATTTCCTCCTTCACTTTTACCAAATTTACTTCCATCATTTTTAGTAATAAGAGGGCAGGTAAGGGCATACCCTTTTCCTCCACCAATTCTACGTATTAACTCAGTTCCAGTAGTAATATTTCCCCACTGATCACTCCCCCCCATTTGTAGAGTGCAATCGTGGTTTTTAAATAAGTGAAGGAAATCATATCCTTGAACCATTTGATATGTAAATTCAGTAAATGACATTCCATCGGCTCCCTCCCCAGTTAAACGACTTTTTACTGAATCTTTAGCCATCATATAATTTACCGTAATATGTTTACCTACGTCACGGATAAAATCTAGGAAAAAAAACTCCTTCATCCAATCGTAGTTATTTAATATTATTGCCTTATTTTCTACTTCAGATGAAAAATCAAGGAATTGAGCTAATTGCTTGTGGACACACTCTTGATTGTGATGAAGTGTTTTCTCATCCAATAAATTCCGTTCATTGGATTTCCCCGAGGGGTCTCCAATCATTCCTGTTGCACCACCAACTAAAGCTATTGGTTTATGGCCGCTTCGCTGATAAAATGCCAATAACATAATAGGAACTAAATTACCTATATGAAGTGAATCCGCTGTAGGGTCAAATCCAATATATGCTGAACGCATCTGATCCATAAGGTGCATCTCAGTATCTGGCATTACATCGTGAATCATTCCTCTCCATCTTAACTCTTCAACAAAATTTTTCAACTTCATAATAATAAATTTTAACAAAGATATATTTCTATATTTTAAGATAAAACAATAATTTAAAAAACCTTAAATTAGACTTATGATTTTAGTAACTGGAGGTACTGGTTTAGTTGGAGCACATTTATTGTTTACTCTTATAGATAATAATGAAGAAGTAAGAGCTATTTATAGGAAAACAAGCGACTTAAATGCTGTTAAAAAAGTATTTTCATACTACACGAGTGAAGTAGATAGACTATTTAACAAAATTGATTGGCAATTAGCTGACATTACCGATATTTTATCCTTAGAAGTAGTTTTTAAAAATATAGATTATGTATACCACTGTGCTGCATATATTAGTTTTAACCCTAGACATTTTAAAATACTAAAAAAAGTAAACGTAGAGGGAACCGCTAATGTGGTTAATTTCTGTATTTCTGAAAAAGTAACTAAACTGTGTTATATAAGTTCGGTAGCATCGCTTGGTAAAACCGAAAAGGAATCTCTGATAACAGAGGAATGTGAATTTAATCCCAATGATCGTAATAGCGTCTATAGTATTACAAAACATCAAGCTGAAATGGAAGTGTGGCGAGGCTCTCAAGAAGGTTTAGACGTTGTAATTGTTCAGCCTGGAGTTATTATCGGAGAAGGCATCTGGAGCTCTGCGAGTGGTGGAATATTTCGAACCATTGCAAAAGGTTTAAAATTTTATACCCCAGGCGGAATCGGAATAGTTGATGTGAAGGATGTTGTTAAGGCAATGGTATATTTAACTAAAAGTGAACTAAAAAATCAAGCTTATATTTTAGTGGGAGAAAATATTCTATACGAGAAACTACTCACTAAAATTTCAAATAAATTACACAGAAAAGCTCCCAAATTATTAATCAGCAAAACACTTATGTTAAGTTTTGCAAATTTTGATTGGGTTTTAAATAAATTATTTAAAACTAGAAGAAAATTATTGAAATCTACGGTTAGAAATTTATTTAAAAGATCTTTTTATGATTCTTCAAAAATTACAACTACTACGAACTTTAACTTTAGGGATTTGGATAAAACAATAGAAAGGGTAGCGGGAAATTATCGAGCGGACTTCCATCTTTGATTATTTTGAGCTCTTTTCTCTTGCATTTTTAACTGCTTCTCTCTTAAGACTATTTATAATTGAATCTTGCTTTGTTACTGCCCTATAAATACTATCTTTTTCTATTTGAAGAACCATTAGCTTTTCTTGTGCTTTTATTAATAAATCTCGATAGATATCTAAATTTGAACTGTAATAATTATTACTCAATACAAACTGAAGACTATCCACTCTATATTTATTGAAAATGACAGAGTCTAATTTTATATTTCTATTTCTTAATAACTTATTATTTACATTTCTGGCTGCATTGCTTATATAAACATCTGTAAGAATATCAATCATAATTTCTTGAGAGATTAAATTAGCAGGCTTTTCAGGTTTTTGTACATCTTGGCAAGAAATCAAATAGCTGATAAAAAAAATCAAGCAAAATATTCTCAAATAAAATTTAGAATTGGAAACAGTGCATGTTTTTTTTTCGGATAAATTCATTATGTGCGATTAAATGTTAGTCTTTGGGGAATACTTTTATTTGGAAATTTAAAATTTTCGTAGGTTAAAATTCCGTTCACAAAAGTGTGAGTAACTTTAGATTTGAAAGTTGTACCTTCAAATGGAGACCACTGACATTTATATAAAATATTTTCTTTGTGGACCGTCCAAGGATTTTTTAAATCAACTAATACTAAATCGGCTTTATACCCCTCACGTATGTATCCTCTTTCTTTAATTTGGAATAATATAGCTGGGTTATGACAGGCTTTTTCTACTATTTTTTCTAACGAGATTTTTCCGTTATGATACATTTCTAGTAATGCAACCAAAGCATGTTGAACTAGGGGGCCTCCAGATGGCGCCTGTGTATACTTGTTTCTTTTTTCTTCAATTGTATGAGGCGCATGATCCGTAGCAATTACATCTATGCGATCGTCCAACAATGCTTCCCATAAACCATCTCTATCCTTTTTACTTTTTACTGCAGGATTCCATTTAATACGTGTCCCTTTTGTTTTATAATCCTCCTCTGAAAACCACAAGTGGTGCACACATACTTCAGCAGTAATTTTCTTTTCTAAAAGCGGTTTATCATTTGAAAATAAATTTGTTTCTTTTTTGGTAGAAAGATGAAATACATGAAGCCTTGCACCTGTTTTTTTTGCAAGTTCAATGGCCTTTGAAGAGGAAATATAGCAAGCTTCTTCATTTCTAATTTTCGGATGCATTTCTATAGGAATATCATCTCCATACTTATCAAGATAGATCTCCAAGTTATCTTTAATGGTTTTTTCATCTTCACAATGAACGGAAATTAATAGGTCTGTTTTCTTAAATATTTCTTCTAACACTTCCGGATTGTCAACGAGCATATTTCCAGTTGATGAACCTAAAAATAATTTTAATCCTGCTACATTTTTAGGATCTACCTTTAATATTTCATTTAAATTGTCATTTGTACCGCCAAACATAAAGCTATAATTTGCCCAAGAAGTATTTTTCGCGATTAAAAATTTCTCCTCAAGCTTTGCTATTGTAGTGCTTTGTGGAACAGTGTTGGGCATTTCTATAAAGGAAGTAATACCTCCTGCTACTGCTGCTTTTGATTCGGTTTCTATAGTTGCTTTATGAGTTAGACCTGGTTCTCTAAAATGAACTTGGTCGTCAATTAATCCAGGAATTAAGTAGTTATTATCAGCTTCAATTATATTAACATCAGTTGCATTAACGTTTATAGACTTCGAGATTTTTAAAATGATATCACCATCAATCAAAATATCTCTTTTCTTGATGTTCCCCTCATTAACAACCCTAGCATTCTTAATTAATGTCTTCTTCATTAAATCTCGTATTTGGTAAATAAACTTTTAAATTTCATTGAAATAACTCCAAATATTGCTTCTGAAATAATGCCTCCACTCATTTTTGATTCTCCCTTTGTTCTATCTGTAAATATAACAGGGACTTCTGTAATTTTAAATTTATGGAGATAAGCTTTAAACTTCATTTCTATCTGAAAAGCATAGCCTACAAATTGAATTTTTTCTAAATTAATTTTTTCTAAAACCTCTCGCTTATAGCAAACAAACCCGGCTGTTGTGTCAGATATACTCATACCAGTTATAAATCTAACATATTTAGATGCTAACCAAGAAAGTAAGACCCTGCTCATTGGCCAGTTAACAACATTTACTCCTGTTTTGTATCGAGATCCTATGGATAAGCTTGCCCCATCTCTATCACAAGCTTCATAAAGTCTCCATAAATCAGTGGGGTTGTGTGAAAAATCGGCATCCATTTCAAAAATATAGTTGTAGTTTTTTGTTAGAGCCCACTTAAAACCATGAATATAGGCGGTGCCTAGACCTAACTTATTCATTCTTTTTTCAAGAAATAACTTAGCTGGAAACTCGTCCATTAAATGTTGAACAGTTACTGAAGTTCCGTCAGGAGAATTATCGTCAACAATGAGAATATCAAACTCTTTTGGCAATGAAAATACATCACGAATTAATCGCTCTATATTTTCAATTTCATTGTAAGTTGGTATAATTACCAAAGAGTTAGACATATGTTATATTTTAAACAAATGTAACTTTTTTAGGTTAATTTATCGTAAATGAAATTATAAATGAGTCTTCATAATAGATATAAAAATTCTACCTTTATATTCTTTAATACAATATGCAAAACATTCATAGAGCCATAGAATCACTTGACTGGATTACATTCATTTTAGTTGGATGTGTGATCCTAGTTACTGTTTTAAGAGTTGTTTATCCAAAACGATTTGATGATTTTATAAAATTACCAATATCAAATAATTATTTTTTAACAAAAGGCAAATTTGAGGAATTAAAACATCCATTTAGTGTGCTGTTTTTTTTAATTCAAGTACTTACCTTATCATTATTTATCTTTTTATTTTTTTTGGTAAAAGGAGGGTTAAGCGCTACGATTTTTATCAAAATCACATTAGCTTCTTTTACTTTCATTTTGATGAAAACTTGTATTGAAAAATTAATTGGCTCCATTTTCGACATAGAAACAATCATAAATAAGTATATATTCACTAAACTCAGCTATAGAAACTTTATCTCTTTATTTCTAATAGTTTTAAATTTCATTTTTTATTTTTCTGTTGAACCCACTATGTTATTACTATTTATATTCAGTGGGCTTATTGTTGTGCTAAATCTGTTCATTTTATTTATCAATTATAAAAATTACAGAAGTCTAATTTTTAGTAATTTCTTCTATTTTTTATTGTATATTTGCGCTCTTGAAATTTCACCTTATTTGATACTCTACAAAGTAATAGTTTAAAATAGGTTAATAAATAAAGTCGTCTGTATGAAAGTGAAAACTATCTTAGTTTCTCAACCCGAGCCAAAGGTCGAAAATTCTCCTTATTTTGATTTAATTGACAGACAAAAAGTAAAAATTGACTTCAGGAGTTTTATACATGTTGAGGGGGTTACAAGTAAAAGTGTTCGTGCACAAAAAGTAGACCTAAGTAAATTTACTGCAATCATATTAACAAGTAGAAATGCCGTTGATCATTACTTTAGAATAGCTGAGGAATTGCGATTTAAAGTTCCAGATGCAATGAAATATTTTTGTCAAAGTGAAGCGGTAGCATATTATTTACAAAAATATGTTGTGTATAGAAAGCGTAAAATTTATGTTGGTAAAAGAACTTTTTCAGAATTAACACCGATTATAAAAAAATATAAAACAGAAAAGTTTCTACTTCCGTCTTCAGATAAATTAAAAGCTGATATTCCAGAGAAAATGAATGCTCTTGGGGTAAACTGGAAAAAAGCAACCTTTTATAATACCGTAGTAAGTGATCTTTCTGATTTAAGAAATGTATACTATGATATTTTAGTGTTTTTTAGTCCTAGTGGAATAAAATCTCTTTTTGAAAATTTCCCTGATTTTGAACAAAATGATACGAGAATTGCTGTGTTTGGAAATACCACTGTTAAAGCTGCTACCGAAAAAGGATTGCGTGTAGATATTCAAGCGCCAACTCCAGAAACACCCTCCATGACGATGGCTTTAGAAAAATACATCAAAGCTGTAAACAAAAAATAACTAATCCAGTTATTTCTAACCTAGTGGTGGAGCTCCAGCCATAATTTCTTCATTGGCATAAGATTCAAACTTTTTAAAGTTTTCTTTAAATGATGCCGCTAATTTGTGTGCCGTTTCATAATAGCCTTTATCGTTTCCCCATGTTGCCCTTGGGCTTAATACATCAGTGGGTACATTTGGACAGATTCTTGGTTGTTGCAAACCAAAAACTGAGTGAATATGGTAATTATCTGCATTTGCTTTTTCCAACGAACCGTCAATAGCTGCAGTTATCATAGCTCGTGTATATTTTAACTTCATTCTAGTTCCAACACCGTAAGGACCTCCAGTCCAACCAGTATTGACTAGCCAAACGGTAACCCCTGCTTCTTGCATTTTTTTACTGAGCATTTCAGCATATTTAGTTGGGTGTAAAGGCATAAATGGGGCTCCAAAACAAGCTGAAAAACTTGGTAAAGGTTCATCTACCCCAGCCTCTGTTCCAGCAACTTTTGCTGTATAGCCGCTAATAAAGTGGTAAGCTGCTTGACCAGGTGTCAATTTGGAGATTGGAGGTAAAACCCCAAAAGCATCCGCAGTTAAAAAGAATATATTTTTTGGATTTTTACCAATAGAGGGGACCTGAATATTTTCTATGTGGTCAATGGGATAACTAACTCGAGTATTTTGAGTTATAGAAATATCATCAAAATCAACAGTGCCATCTTTGTCCATTACTATATTTTCGAGGATAGCTCCAGCTTTAATCGCTTTGAAAATGTCAGGTTCATTTTGTTCAGATAAATTAATAACCTTTGCGTAGCATCCGCCTTCAAAATTAAAAACACTATTCTCAGAGGTCCATCCGTGTTCATCATCCCCAATTAATTTTCTATCTGGATCTGCTGAAAGTGTTGTTTTTCCGGTTCCGGATAAACCGAAAAAAATTGCAGTCTCACCGTCTTTACCAACATTTGCAGAGCAATGCATTGGCATTGTATTTTTAAAAACTGGGAGAATAAAGTTTAATGCAGAAAAAATTCCCTTTTTAATCTCTCCTGTGTAACCTGTTCCACCTATTAAAGCAATTTTTTTTGTAAAATTTAGAATCGCAAAGTTATGTTGACGCGTACCATCTATTTCTGGATCAGCTTTAAATCCCGGAGCATTTACAACAAGCCATTCTTTTTTAAAATTTTCTAATTCACTATTTGATGGACGTAAAAACATGTTATAAGAAAACATATTAGACCATGAATATTCATTGATGACTCGAATATTCAACTTATAGTTATCATCAGCACAAGCATAACAATCTCTTACATAAATTTCTTTATCAGAGAGGTAAGCAGTTACTTTTGAATATAATTTATCAAACTTTTCAGATGAAAAAGGGATGTTGATATCCCCCCACCATATTTTATCATTGGTAATATCATCTTTTACTATAAAACGATCCATTGGAGATCTACCGGTGAATTCTCCTGTGTTAATAGCTAAAGCACCACTACTTGCAAGTTTCCCTTGCCCATTTGATATGGTATCATTTTGCAATTGTTCTGCAGTAAGTTGATAATTAACTTTTGCATTATGAATTCCGTAATTATCTAACGAAATATTTTTTTTAGTTTGGTTTTTATTTACCATAACTTTTTTTTGTTGTTGTTGTTGTGCGCAAAATTAATAATTCTATTAAAAATAGCCGACCAATATTAGAAGTTTTGTATTTATTTATTCACAATTATTCCATAGGCCAATCGCAACCATCCTCCTATCAATAATAAACCACCAATAGGCGTTGCTATAATAAATATTTTAGTGTTGATTAAAAAAATATCTTTCAGTGCTATAAAATAAATAGATCCTGAAAATAATAAGATTCCAAAAACAAAAAAACGAGATACCCATTTTTGAGTTTTTTGGTCAATAAAGGCTGAAAATCCAATAATGAGCAACAAAATAACGTGAAACATCTGATAACGCACTCCTGTTTCAAAAGAAGTAATTGTTTTTTCAGAAACTATTTCTTTCAAACCGTGAGCACCGAATGCTCCTATTAAAACTGTTAAGGCTCCCATAACAGCAGCCAATACAGTAATTTTTTTATTAAAATTCATCTCTAAAATATTTATTATTTAGTAAATTCGTAGGGTTATAATTTAGTATCAAATTTACGAAAACACATCCAATGAGAAACATATTAATTATAGGAGCAGGAAGATCAACAACGTCGTTAATACGATATCTTATTGAAAAGTCAAGTTCTGAAAATTTACACATTACCATTGGAGATATCTCTTTAGAATCTGCACAAAAATTGACTAAGAACCATCTTAACGCTAGAGGGATTTTGCTAGATGTTTTCAATGAAAAACAACGAGAAGAAGCAGTTAAAGCAGCTGATATTGTCATATCTATGTTACCTGCTCGATTTCACATAGAAGTAGCAAAAGATTGTATCACTTTTGGAAAAAACTTAGTTACAGCCTCCTACATAAGCGATGAAATGCAAGCCTTAAACAAAGAGGTTGTAGAAAAAGGATTGGTATTTATGAATGAAATAGGTGTAGATCCAGGAATCGATCATATGAGTGCCATGCAGGTAATTGACACTATTAGAGATAAAGGGGGGAAACTGATGTTATTTGAATCTTTTACCGGTGGATTAATAGCTCCAGAAAGCGATGATAATTTATGGAATTATAAATTTACCTGGAATCCTAGAAATGTTGTACTAGCCGGACAAGGAGGAGCTGCCGAATTCTTACAAGAAGGGCTTCATAAATATATTCCATACAACAGATTATTCCGCCGTACTGAGTTAATAAAAATTAAAGGTTATGGAGAGTTTGAGGTTTATGCTAACCGAAATTCTTTAAAATACCAAAAAGTCTATGGATTTAAAGATATTTTAACTTTGTACAGAGGCACCATCAGACGCGTTGGCTTTAGCCGCGCTTGGAATATTTTTGTGCAACTAGGGATGACTGATGATAGCTACACAATTCCTAATTCTGAAAACTTATCTTATCGAGAATATGTAAATTTATTTTTACCCTATTCGCCAACAGATTCAATAGAATTAAAGCTTCGTCATAATTTAAAAATAGATCAAGATGATCTGATATGGAAAAAACTTAGAGAAATAGATATTTTTAACAGTAAAAAATACTTAGAGATTAAAAATGCTACCCCTGCTCAAGCACTTCAGAAAATTTTAATGGAAAAGTGGGCATTAGCTAAAGAAGATAAAGATATGATCGTAATGTATCATAAATTTGGCTATGAGTTAAAAGGCAAAAATTATCAAATAGATAGTAGTATGGTTACTGTAGGGGAAGATCAAACCTATACTGCCATGTCAAAAACAGTTGGTTTACCAGTAGCTATAGCAGCTCTAAAAATTTTGAATAAAACAATTACTACTCCAGGAGTATTAAGACCCATTGATAAAGAAGTTTATAAACCAATTTTGAAGGAATTAGAAACCTATGGGGTTCAGTTTAATGAAGAAAAAAAAGAGTATTTAGGATATAACCCTGACAACTTAGACTAAGTAACCTCTATTTTCTGCCTAAAAACATACTTATAAAATAAAGAAGTGTTGCTAGAGATCCCAATGCTGCTACTACATAGGTTCTTGCTGCCCATTTTAATGCATCTTTTGCTCCTGCATGCTCCTCTTGTGTCACCATATTTTTATTCTCTAACCAAGCCAATGCGCGATTACTAGCATCAAATTCTACTGGTAGAGTTATAAACGTAAATAAAGTAGTTATCGCAAAAAGTACAATCCCAGCTAAAAACAACATCGAACCTAAGGCACTTCCTGAGTACATTAAAATCAATCCTGCCATAATTACAAAATTCGAAATTTTACTTGAAAATCCTACTGCTGGCACAATTTGCGAACGCAAGGTTAACCAGCTGTATGCTGTTGCATGTTGAACTGCATGACCGCATTCGTGAGCAGCTACCGCAGCTGCAGCAGCATTTCGTTGAGCGTACACGGCTTCACTTAAATTAACTGTTTTGTTAACTGGATTGTAATGATCTGTTAATTGACCTTTAGTTGAAACAACTTGAACATCCGTAATACCATTGTCTAAGAGCATTTTTTCAGCAATTTCTTTACCACTCAATCCATTCTTAAGTTGAATTTTCGAATATTTTTTAAACTTACTTTTTAGTTGGTTGCTAACATACATACTCACTAAAAAGATGATCCCTGCTAATAAATAATATCCTCCCATATTTCTTACCACTAAGTGGATTTAATTTGATTTATTTGTTTTGATACTGCAAAGACTATGCAAAATAATTTTCCCGAATAATTATACTAAATAAGTCAAAATATACTTAAAAAGTTACCCTACTATATTTACTATCTTTCCAGGAACTACAATCACTTTCTTTGGGGTTCTTCCTTCCAAATAATGAATCGTTTTCTCGTGTGACATTACGACAGCCTCAATTTCATCTTTAGACATATCAATTGGAAGTTCTAGGGTAAATCGCATTTTTCCATTAAAAGAAATTGGATACTTTTTAATATCTTCTATTAAGTATTTTTCTTCAAATTTTGGAAATGGTGCTGTCGATATACTTTCTTTATTACCTAATTTACTCCACAGTTCTTCAGAAATATGAGGTGCATATGGTGATAATAATATCAGTAATGGCGCCAGCACTTCTTTTGAATTGCATTTTTGAGTTCCCAGTTCATTTACAGCAATCATGAATGTAGACACTGAAGTATTAAAACTAAAATTTTCAATATCTTCAATTACTTTTTTAATGGTTTTATGTAGTATTTTCAAACTATCCTTAGACGCTGCTTGATCAGATACAAAGAAACTGTCTTCTAATCCAGAATGAAATAACCTCCAAGTCTTTTTTAAGAAAGAATATACCCCAGTAATTCCAGCAGTACTCCAAGGCTTAGCTTGTTCTAAGGGTCCTAAAAACATTTCATACATCCGTAAAGTATCAGCTCCGTATTGTTCGCAAATATCATCTGGATTTACTACATTATATTTTGATTTAGACATTTTCTCAACCTCTCTACTCACTTTAAAAGAACCATCTTCCTCAGTAATAAACTCAGCATCTTTAAAATCGGGGCGCCAGTTTTTAAATGCTACCATGTCTAATTCGTTAGAAGCATTAACAAAAGACACATCGGCATGAATTGGTTGGGTTTTTAAATTTCCTATTTGGCCAATAGAAACTAACTTATTTTCTGCTTCAACTCTGTGAACAAAAGCGCTTTCTCCCAGAATCATACCTTGATTAATCAATTTTTTAAAGGGCTCATCAACATTTAAAAAACCTCTATCTTTTAAAAACTTTACCCAAAATCGACTGTATAATAAATGTCCCGTTGCATGTTCGCTTCCTCCAATATATAAATCGACATTTTCCCAATAATCCATTGCTTCTTTTGATGAAAATTCGGCTTTATTTAAAGCGTCCATGTAACGAAACATATACCAACTACTTCCTGCCCAACCTGGCATGGTATTTAATTCTAATGGAAATACCTTAAGATGATCAATAAGATCATTAGACACAATTTTATTTTCAGAAGCGTCCCAAGCCCAAATACTCGCTCGGCCAAGAGGTGGTTCACCAGACTCTGTTGGTAAATATTTTTCAATCTCGGGCAAACGAATTGGCAAAAACTTTTCATCTATTATTTGTGGTAATCCATCTTTATAATATATTGGAAAGGGTTCTCCCCAGTATCGCTGTCTCGAAAAAACCGCATCACGCAAACGATAGTTAATTTCCTTTGTACCACAATATCTTTTCTCTAACTCTTGAATAACTTTGTTGGTTGCATCTAAATAAGAACAACCGTTTACGAAATCACTATTTGTGATTACTATACCCTCTTTTGAGGTATGAGCTTGTTCAGAGATATCAACATCTTCAAATATATTTTTGATTGGAATATCAAAGTGCTTTGCGAAATCCCAATCTCTTTGATCTCCGCACGGAACAGCCATAACAGCTCCTGTGCCATATCCAACCAAAACATAATCACCAATCCAAATAGGGATTAACTCTTTTGTTAACGGATGTTTAGCATAGGCTCCTGTAAAAACACCTGTGATATTTTTGACATCTGCCATTCGCTCTCGTTCACTTTTCTTTGCAGTTGTAGTGATGTACTTTTCCACCTCAATACGTTGTTCGGAAGTTGTAATTTTATCGACTAACTCATGTTCTGGAGCCAACGTTAAAAAAGTTACACCAAAAATAGTATCGGGTCTTGTAGTAAACGTTTTTATGGTTAATTCTTTAACTTCATCTTTATCGTCCAGCATCTTAAACTCAACAGCGGCACCAACTGATTTTCCAATCCAGTTACGCTGTGTCTCTTTTAGGGATTCGCTCCAGTCTAAGGTGTCTAATCCTTTTAAAAGTCGTTCTCCATAAACTGAAATACGCATACTCCATTGAGTCATTTTTTTCTTTAGTACGGGAAAACCACCTCGTTCAGAGACTCCGCTTATAATTTCATCGTTAGCTAGTACAGTTCCAAGTTTTGGACACCAATTAACCTCCGTTTCTGCCAAGTATGTTAAACGGTAGTTTAATAATACTTTTTGTTTTTTTTCCTCAGAAAAATTATTCCAAATTTCTGCTGTAAAATTAGATTGATTCGGATCACATTTTGCATCCAAACCAATATTACCTTCTTTTTCAAAAATATGAATTAGGTGGGAAATAGGAAACGCTTGTTCTTTTTGTTTACAATACCAAGACTCAAATAATTGAATAAAAATCCATTGCGTCCATCTGTAATATGTTGGATCCGAAGTTTGCACTTCTCGACTCCAATCAAAAGAAAAACCGATTTTATCTAATTGTTCTCTGTAACGCAATATATTTTCTTTAGTTGTTTTTACAGGATGTTGTCCTGTTTGTATCGCATACTGCTCGGCAGGAAGTCCAAAAGAATCGTAGCCTTGAGGGTGTAATACATTAAAACCTTGATGTCTTTTATAACGAGCGTAAATATCACTTGCTATATAACCTAATGGATGACCAACATGCAATCCAGCTCCGGATGGATAGGGGAACATATCTAAAACATAATATTTCGGTTTGTCGCTTTGGTTTTCTGCTTTAAATGTTTGGTTTTCTGCCCAAAACTTTTGCCATTTGGCTTCAATCTCGTTGAAATAATAATTGCTCATACGCATGAAAAATTAAAATGCTAGAATACAAAATAGCCTCAATCACATTTTAAATAAAATTTTTTAATAAATTATTTATGGATGCAAATTTAAGAGTATTGTATGAAAGACAAAAGCTTAAACGTTTCTATTACGGAAACCAAAAAAAAGAAAAAGGAATAATTTATTATTTGAAACCATAATTTTTTAAATTCAACCTAAATTTAATTGTATTTTTACCTCATTAATTAATTTTTTATGTCATCTTCATTTGAAAAATATCAAAAAAGAAGGTTAATTTCTTCTTACTTTTCTGTTGTAATTAGTGTTTCTCTCGTGTTATTTTTATTGGGATTATTAGGGCTTTTAGTTCTAAATTCTCAACGTGTTGGCGATTTTTTTAAAGAACAAATTGCAGTTACTATATTCTTAAAAAACGACGCTAAAGAGGTGGAAATTACCCAGCTAAAACAAAGCTTAGCCCTAGCAGAATATACAAAATCCGCAGAATATGTGTCAAAAGAACAAGCAGCTGAAGAACATAGTGAAACCATTGGAGAAAACTTCACTGACTATCTAGGCTATAATCCTTTACAAAATAGTATTGATGTTCACTTAATCGCAAAATTTGTAAGTCCAGCTATAATTGAAGAAATTACCTCTGAAATTAAAAATAAAAAATTTGTAGACGATGTAGTCTATGACCAACCTTTAATTGCTAAGTTATCCGAAAATGTTAAAAAAATTAGTTTTTGGGTACTGGTAATCAGTAGTATTTTCCTGTTAATTGCTATTTTATTAATTAACAGTTCCATTCGTCTTTCTGTTTATGCAAAGCGATTTACCATAAAAACAATGCAGATGGTTGGAGCAACTAAATCGTTTATTAGGCGACCTTTCATAAGGAGAAGCGTTCGCTTGGGAATACTTGGTGCAACTATTGCCCTTATTGGCATGGGAATTGTTCTGTTTTATTTAGACCAAACATTTAAAGAACTAGAATTGTTACAGGGTAAATTAATGCTGGTCGTTTTATTTGGTTTCATTTTTATAATGGGAATATTTATTTCGTGGGTTAGCACCTATTTTGCAACGCAACGATTTTTAAACTTAAGATCGGACGAATTATATTACTAATAGCTAAAAAAATCTACTAAGCAATTAAGTATAAAAACGGTACTGTAAAATAAAAAAGTTAAATTGCACTGTTATTTTTTTTGCGGGAGTACTTATAAAATTAGGTCCACAAAATCATCGTTTATTCAGTGTTTAAATACTAGCTAAAATGGGAGAACAAAAGAGAAAAGAGCAAACTAAAAAAAGTAATGAATTCATATTTCGAAAAAAAAACTACACGTTTATGATCATTGGTATTTCATTTATTGCTTTAGGATTTATATTAATGTCAGGAGGTGGTAGTGACAACCCAAATGTTTTCAATCCAGAAATTTATAATTGGAGACGTATTCGTTTAGCGCCAACACTTATTCTGATAGGTTTCGCTATTGAAATCTATGCGATTTTATTAAACCCAAATAAAGATTCTTAAATGGATAGTTTCGATGCTATCATTCTTGGCATTATTCAAGGATTCACTGAATTTCTTCCCGTGTCATCCAGTGGTCATTTGGAATTAGGGAAAGCTATTTTAGGAGACAAGTCTGTTCCAGAAGATAGTTTGTTATTTACCGTAGTCCTCCACTTTGCGACAGCTTTAAGTACCATAGTTATTTTCAGAAAAGATATTTGGAAAATCATTCGTAGTTTATTAAAATTTAATTGGAACGAAGAAACTGAATTTACAGTCAAAATTATCATTTCTATGATTCCTGCAGTAATAATTGGCTTGTTATTTGAAACACAATTAGAATCTTTTTTTGGTGGTAATATTGCTTTTGTAGGAACAATGTTACTAATTACCGCTCTTTTATTATGGTTAGCAGATCGATCTAAAATAACAGAAAAAAAAGTGTCCTATTCCAATGCGTTTATAATTGGTATTGCCCAAGCGATTGCAATGCTTCCGGGAATATCAAGAAGTGGAGCTACCATTTCAACTTCTGTTTTATTAGGCAATGATAAAAGTAAAGCAGCACGTTTTTCTTTTTTAATGGTTATTCCTCTAATTTTTGGGAAGATTATAAAAGATCTGCTGGGGGGTGAATTATTTATAGAGACTATTGATATAACTTCACTTACACTCGGATTTATAGCGGCTTTTATAAGTGGGTTAATCGCTTGTACATGGATGATAAAATTAGTACGTCAAAGTAAATTGACTTACTTTTCAATTTACTGTATAATCGTTGGTCTAATAGCAATATTTATAGGTTTATAATGTTTAGTATGGAAACTTTAGATGCTTACCAAGAAGGAAGGGTGCTATTAATTGACAAGCCGTTAAATTGGACTTCTTTTCAAGTAGTTAATAAAATTAGATGGCTCATTAAACAGCAATTCAATATTAAAAAAATTAAAGTTGGTCATGCTGGCACTTTAGATCCTTTAGCAACCGGTTTATTAATCTTATGTACTGGTAAGTTCACAAAAAAAATAGAAACCTATCAAGCACAAGTAAAAGAATATACGGGTACTATCACACTAGGGGCTACCACACCAAGCTACGATTTAGAATCAGAAATAGATCAAAAATTCGATATTTCAGAAATTTCTGAAGCGGATATTTTAAAAAATACCCAACAATTTCTTGGCAAAATACAACAACAACCACCTATCTTTTCAGCGTTAAAACAAAACGGAAAACGCCTTTATGAGTATGCCAGAGAGGGATCTAAAATTGAGATTCCCTCAAGACCTGTGACTATCACCGAGTTTAAAATTACTAAAATTAAACTTCCATGTATTGAATTTAGAATTGTCTGTGGAAAAGGGACCTATATTCGATCGCTGGCTCATGATTTTGGAAAGTCATTAAATAATGGTGCTCATCTTTCCGGTCTTAGAAGAACAAAAATTGGTGAATTTAGGGTCGAAGACGCTATAAGTGTTTTAGAGTTTGAGAGGCTTTTCAAAAATTAATATGAAAAATAGATGTTCTTGGTGTGGAAATGACCCCTTATATATTAGTTATCACGACGAGGAATGGGGGGTTCCATTATATGATGATCAAGCATTATTTGAGTGTCTAATTTTAGAAACTTTTCAAGCTGGTTTGAGTTGGATTACCGTCCTTAAAAAAAGAAAAAACTTTAGAGTTGCTTTTGATCATTTTGATTATCTTAAAATAGCCACTTATGATGAAAAAAAAATAGAATCGCTACTGCAAAATTCTGGTATTATTAGAAATAAATTAAAAATACTTTCAGCGATTAGCAATGCAAAATGTTTTATGGAAATTCAAAATGAATTTGGCAGTTTCAGAAAATATATTTGGGGGTTTGTCAATGAAAATTCGATAAAAAATAATTTTAAAACAACCTCAGAATATCCAATAAAAACCTCGCTGAGCGAAACTATCAGTAAAGATTTAAAAAACAGAGGTTTTAAATTTGTGGGAGCTACCGTTGTCTATGCCTTTATGCAAGCTTCAGGTATGGTTAATGACCATTTAGAAAGTTGTTTTAGATATCTTGACACACCAAATTCAAAATCAATATCTGGCGATTTATGACAACTATCTTATTTTTTTATAAATTTTGAATTTACAACACCACAATTTTGGCTATATCCTCTTAAATAATAGTTGCCAGGGCAATAGTTATCAATATTCAAAGAATAAAAGTTAGTATTTAAATCTTTTTCAAAAATTAGTTGGCCTGAATACTCAATTTTAGAGTTTAATTATTTTTTTTGTCACCTTGCCAAAGTCACCTTCAAAAGTTACTAATAGCGTTCCTTCCCATTCTTTATTTAAGTCAAGCGTTAGTATTCCGTTAGCCTCAACAATGGTGGTAGTGTTCAATTTTTGTCCAAAAATATTATATATCGAAACCTCAACTGCTCCTTCAATCTGATTTAGTTTAAAAGATACCACTTCGCTAGTTGGGTTTGGATAAGGTGCTGAAATGTTATTGTCAGCCCATTCTTCGTTAGAAAGATTGGCAACTGTAAAAGTCCAAAAACCCTCAGGAGCTACCAAAGGTCTTGCTAATGATTTTCCTGAATTTGCTTCAGCTTCAATATAGTATTCAATACTCTCCGAACCAGATGGTATCAATAAATCTGCCGACCAATTATCATCATTTATTATAGTCATTGATAACTGATTAAATTCTGATTCTCCTTCTTCTCTCCAATAAACAGTAGCATTATTAATTCCAGAAACATGCTTTATCATAGCAGTTATAGACACATTAGTATTGCCTGTAGGCACTTCGTTAATTGGTTGATGAACTATCCAAAGAGGTTCGTCTACCCCAATAGTGTGAGTAATACAATGTATGGCTCCTAAACTTGCTATAAGAGGTTCGTTAGAATTATCTACATCAATTCCTACCACATTGTATCCCGGCAATAATTCTCTTAGATAGTCAAGGGCTGGCTCGTCTACTTCAGGCCGGTAGGTTGGTACTATAACCGATTTATTTACAAAAACAGCATTACTATAAGTACGATAATAACCTCCGGTATCAGGGTAACTCCCTGAGGTACTTGGTGGAGCATCGATCCATTTTATTTCATAAGGAGTACCAAAAGGAGATTGGAAATTACTTAAAACATAATCAATATTTTCCTCAATTTGTGGACCATCTGCAACTCCCTCCGGATATTTACTGACTAGGATTGTTTCTTCATCTAAAAGCTTCATGTGCATATCAATATGATGAATCTCATCATAAGGTAGGGTTTCCATTTTAATATAGTTTTCAATTCCCATGTATGCATTCATAATGGCATCTATTTCTTCTTCTGTTTTAGCAGAGACATTGTAAGGATTTCCTGGTTCATTTTCTTCTAGAATTAAATTTGATGCAAATGCGTTGCCCAATCCGTCAGACATATAATTTCCGCCCGTATTTACCAGATCATTTATTCCTGTATCAGTAACATAAATGGGCATGCCTATCATGTTTGCATGTTGGGTTGGCATAACGTCATCTAAAGGTCTTGGCCGGTTATAAATCCAGTCAGTGAGTGCCCTCTCGCCCACATCGTCCGAATAAATAGTATTTCCACCATAATCACGAATCCAAATACTATTACTCCCAGTGTTTAAAAACTCGACATTCGTTAAATCAACCCCTTGATTTGTTAAATAATTAGTAACGCTTGATTCATTTTGTGTTGTGATTAAAACTTTACATTCTTGAACACCAACTTCAACAATTTGACGTAAAATATTTTGATATGCATTGGTCCATCTTACGACCAGGTACTCCACTTCTTCCCATTCTGCTGCTGCTCTTACCGGTCCCTCTGGAGGATCTGAAATTACAAGACGACTATTGAATTGAAATTGAGGTAGTAGCTCTCTCTCTGTCTCCGTTAATCCTTTTGGAAGTTCTTCTTGTGCTGTTAGATAAAAAATAGAAAAAAACAGAATAATAAATGAATACGATTTCAGGGCTAAATTTTTCATTTTTGGTAATTTATTTCCAAAGATAGTAATCCGACAGGTATTATTTTAAGTATTTCAAAAATTCATTTCTTGGAATTTCTTGAGCGCCAAGACTCTCTAAATGGGAGGTATACATTTGACAATCTATAAGTTTATAATTTTTAGCTTGTATTTTTTTAACTAAATAATAGAAAGCAATTTTTGAAGCATCATTTTTCTTACTGAACATACTTTCGCCACAAAATATGTTTTTTTCTTTTAAATCGATTCCATAAAGCCCTCCAACTAACTGATCGCCTAACCAAACTTCTATAGATTTCGCATATCCTTTTTTATGAAGTTGACGGTAAGCGGTTATCATATTTTTTGTTATCCAAGTACCTTGCTGTCCTTCTCTTTTAATTTTAGAGCAACAGTTTATAACTTCTTCAAAGGATTTATTATATGTTATGCTAAATTTCTTATTGAAAATTGTTTTTTTTAAACTTTTTGAAACTTTAAAGTTTTTTGGAAATAAAATCATACGAGGGTCTGGACTCCACCACAATAGAGGTTGACCGTCATTAAACCATGGAAAAATTCCTGAACGATAGGCATGCAAAAGTCTTTCTACTGAAAGATCTCCTCCTATAGCTATTAATCCATCTTTGTCAGATTCGTCATGACTTGGAAACCAAATCGATTTAGATAATTGATACAATAGTTGTTTAAAAATAAAAAAACCTAAAGATTATAAAAATACTAAACTTTAGGTTTTTAATTAATAGAACTTTTTTATTTAGAAGGGAAGGTCATCTTCTGCTTCTGTCTTAATGTTATCTGCAGCTTGAAAAACTTCCTCAGGTGGCATCGGAGGCATATCTGGCGATCCAGCTGTTGCCATATTTTCAATTCTCCAACCCTGTATAGAGTTGAAATATTTAACCTCTCCTTGTGGATTTGTCCATTCTCTTCCTCTTAAATTGATGCTGATTTTCACATCTTGATCAACTGAAAAATTATTTAGTAAATCTGTTTTGTCTTGAACAAACTCTACCATTATAGATTGTGGATATTGCTCTGCTGTAGTCACTACAACCTCTCTTTTTCTAAAACCGTTACTACCAAATTCTTGCGTTTCGCCAATTAATTTTATCTTTCCTTGTACTTCCATCTTAATTTATATTATTAGTTACTTTATATTCATTAAATCTATAGTTAAAAGCAATTTAAACGCATCAAAAATTGTTCCTTCTTGCAACATATCTTGTGCTTGCTTTTCTAAATTTTCTTTAGTACTTTTTTGAATATCAAGAGACTTTTCAACCTTTAAACTTAAATATTCTTTGACTTCATCCATAGTAGGGATCCTTTCAGAATTTCCTAAAATTCCAAGATCATTTCCTGTTAGGATCGTACTATTTTTTATTGATACTGGGAGCGCATCTACTCCTATTCCTCTTGTTTTTATTGGCTTAATTACTTCAAACATCCCCGCCCTAGAACGGTTATACCAGTTACCACCCATTCTGGCTACAGCATCTATTTTATTTGCATCTATCTTTCCATCTGCATCTAAAATAGTTTCTTTTATGTGTAATTTAACAACTTCTGCGATTATTAAATTTCCTGCACCTCCTTGATTTCCTAGAGCAATAACATCATTTACTTTGCACTCGAACTGAACAGGTGCTTCTTTTACCCGTGGAGGTTTTACAATATCCGAAGCAACCTCAGTTAGTCCTGATTTTATAAATTCATTAACTCCGGCAGGATATTCGGTAGAGGATAATGACATTTGTTGAACCATATCGTAATTTACGATATTAATTACGACCTCTTTGTTGATTAAAATATTTTCTAAGGTATGTTTTGTGGTATTATCCCTGACTCTTCTTGCTGGTGAAAATACTAAAATTGGTGGATTAGCGCTAAATACATTAAAAAAACTAAAGGGTGACAGATTAACATTTCCCAAACCATCCACAGTGCTTGCAAAAGCAATTGGGCGCGGAGAAACAGCACTTAATAAATAACCATGCAATTTTCCGGTACTAACTTCTTGAGGTAAGATTGATAACATCACAACAAATATATTGAAACGTCATCTTGTGTAAAAATATGTTTATACAATAATATCAACATATTTACTTTATATTTACTCGAAGCATTGATAAAATCTATATTAAAATTAGTATGCTAAAAAATAACTCATTTAATCGTTGGCTATTATTTATTTCTTCAGTAGGAATTATCTTTTTAATCATATGGAATACATTTTCATTTTTCAAGATTTTAAAAGAAAATGAAAGAATAAAAATGGAAATATGGGCAACTGCACAAGAAGATATCAAGAAAAGTGATCAATTAAAATTAAGTTTTAGTGAAACGTCGCTTGAGGTATTACAAAGTAATACGACGACCCCGATGATATCATACAGTCCAAAAGAAGAAACTTATATTCATAGAAATATTTCTGAAAGTGAAATTAATAATGCTGAAAAAAGAAAAGAACTAATCAGCCGTTTTACAGAAGAATATGACCCTATAGAGGTATTTTATAATAACGAATTATTACAAATTATCTATTTCGGAAATTCTCCATTAATAAATAAAATTAAATATTATCCCATTGCACTCATTTTTATAATGCTACTTTTCTTTTTTGCTATTTACTTCTTTTTTAGAACTGCAAGAGCATCTGAACAAAATAAGCTTTGGGCAGGAATGGCTAAAGAAACAGCTCATCAAATTGGCACACCACTTTCGTCTTTGGTAGGATGGACTGAGATATTAAAATCTGAAAATGTAGATCCCTCTTACATTCTCGAAATGGAAAAAGATATAGAAAGATTAAAAACGATTACTGACCGTTTCTCAAAAGTTGGTTCTGTTCCTACGATGAAAATTGCTGATGTAGTTAGAGAGACTCAAATTTCTTTTGATTACCTTCAAAGACGTTCTTCTAAACTAATAAACTTCTCCATTGATCTCCCAGATGTTCCTTTAACAGTTAATTTAAATCCTCAATTATATAGTTGGACAATAGAAAATATTGTTAAAAATGGAATAGACGCAATGAAAGGCAAAGGAGATATTCATATATCTATTACTAGCAATTTAAAATCTGCTTTTATAAGAATATCTGATACCGGAAAAGGTATTCCTAAAAAGGATTTTTATACTATTTTTTCACCAGGAGTTACCACTAAAAAAAGAGGTTGGGGCCTAGGACTTTCCTTGGCAAAAAGAATTATTGAAGGGTATCATAAAGGAAAAATCAAAGTTTTAAAAAGCAGTGTAGATGAGGGAACTACTATGGAAATTATGTTATACTTGAAAGAGGTAGAGTCTTTATAAACCTTCGAAGTTGATTTGTATTTTTTTTGCTAGATGGGTAAATTCCTCATCAGTCATTACTACTTTAGACTTAAATGATATGTCTTTTAAATGATTCATGGGGATTAAATGTATATGAACATGCGGAACCTCAAGACCAATGACTGACATTGCAACACGATTACATTCAATTGTTTTTTCCAAAGCCAGCCCCACCTTTCTTGAAAAATTCATCAAGCCATTGTATGTTATCTCGTCTAAATCTAATAAGCGATCGACTTCTTTTTTTGGAACACAAAGTGTGTGACCTTTTGTATTGGGATTGATGTCTAAAAAAGCGAAAAAGTTCTCCGTCTCTGCTATTTTATAGCAAGGAACTTCTCCATTGATTATCTTTGTAAAAATCGACATCAAATTTTAAACTCTAGTAATTTCTAACACGTCAAATTTCATTCTTCCATTTGGAACAACGACCTCGGCAACATCTCCAACTTCTTTTCCTAATAAACCTTTCCCTATGGGTGAATCTACCGATATTTTTCCTGTAGCTAAATCGGCTTCACTCTGCGCAACTAGTTTGTAAGTCATTTCCATTCCATTGGTGGTATTTCTAATTTTAACGGTAGAATGGATTAAGGCTTTCGAGGTATCTAATTGTGATTCGTCAATAATTCTAGCAGTAGATAAGGTAGCTTCTAGTTTAGAAATATGCATTTCTAGCATCCCTTGAGCTTCTTTGGCAGCATCATATTCTGCATTTTCACTTAAATCGCCTTTATCTCTTGCTTCAGCTATTGCTTGTGAAGCTTTGGGCCGCTCTACATCTTTTAATTGATTTAATTCGTCCCTTAGTTTTTTTAATCCCTCTACAGTATAATATGAAATTTTACTCATAATTCTTCATTTTAATAATTTTTTACTGTTTTCTTTAATTTTTTTCTTCATCTTTCACAGTAATAAAAAAATCCCACACGAGATGGGATTGTACCTTACAAAGATACTAAAAAATAAAATATCAGCTGGTTTTTATTGTACTTTTGACTTTTAATTAAATAAAAATGAAAAATATATTATTTAGTTTACTGATAGCACTAAATTTAGTTTCATGCAGTAATAATGATGATAATAACCAAAATCAAAATCCGTATTTAGCAATTCTTCCGGTCAACATCAATTTAAACTTAAATTTACCCGAATATTCTGCATTAAAGTTTCCAGGGAATTCAATTATTTATACAAATCAGGGAATCAGAGGAATCGTAATTTACTGTGTGACTGAAAATCAATATATTGCCTCAGAATTAAGCGATCCCAATCACATTCCAAATAGCTGCTCTCGAATGATTGTAGAGGGTATTATTGCATCTTGTCCCTGTGAAGACGGCAATAGTTACGATATTATTACTGGTCAATTTACCCCTCAAACAAATGATAAATATCCAATGGTACAATATCGAGCAGTGCGCAACGGAGATATTGTCAATATCTTCAATTAAATTAAAATTTTACGGCTGCACCTACTAAAAAATTAATAGTTGCCTGAGGGTAATAACCTGTACCCTCAATTGTGGTGGTGGTGGTTGGATCTGTCCAAGTATCATCATACGTATAATAATATCCATTTGATACGTATTTTATATTAAAAATATTATTTACAAGTCCCGTTACCACTATTTCTCTTAAAAATGGGATGTTGTCAATCGTATAAGAAACATTAAAATCGTTTACAAAATAAGCATCCAATTTAGAGACATCACTATCTACATTCCCCATATATTGTTCGCCAACATATTTAGTATACAAGCCTAATTGTAAGTTTGTAATTGGTTCGTATTCAAATTTATTTCCAGCCACAATATTAGGCGAGAATGATAAATTTGTCGTCCCTAAGTTTACCAGTTCACCATCAATAGGCGATACAAAATCTAAATTTTTATTACTACTTAAAGCAAGATTTGGTAATATTCTAAAATTATCACCAATTAAAAATGTTGCATCTATTTCTAAACCTAAACGATAGCTTTTTCCACTTGTAGCTCTTAGAGGAGCTCCTGTATCGTCAATAGCTCCTGTTAATACCAACTGGTCTTTATAGTTCATAAAATAAATATTAGTATTTATAGTATTTTTTTGGGCTTTAAATCGCCATCCTAGTTCATAATCATCTAATTTTTCGGGCTTGGTTATCCCGTTTTCAAAATCAGCTCTTCTCGGTTCTCTATGAGCCCTACCATAGGAAACATATAACTGATTCTTATTGCTTAATTCATAGGTTAAGCCAGTTTTCGGATTAAAAAAGTTATATTTTTCGTTCACTTCTAAAGGTACTCTGTCTGAGGTCAAACCTGAAGTTTTATAGGTTAAAAATCTTCCTTGTAAATCTCCGTAAATACTCCATTTTTCCTTAAACTTATAAGTAGCCTTAGCAAATACAGTAAATTCATTTTTTTTTCCATTTCCTTCATAATAACGATCTCGAATTTCTGAATTACTAGCATACTTAGCCCAAATTACTTCACCGAAGTGGTCTCCATCGTAATGGCTATAAAAAATTCCAGTAGACACCTCTAAATTATCTTTTTTATAATTCGCATTCGCATTGATAACATAAAAGTCGTTGTCCAACCAACGCCTACGAATTAAATCGGTTGTATTTATAACCTCTCCTCCTAACACAATAGGTTCAAAATTATAAAATACAAAATCCTCATCTTCTTTATATTGCTCATAATAACCGCGACCATAAGTATAATTTAACCCTAAATTAGTAGTCCAATTATTATTGATTTTTTGATTCCAAAACAATTGATAATGATCTTGAGAATAATTATCGGTTTCATTGTCATAAAACTTAACATTTCCATCATCGTCTGTATATATACCTGCTGGATTATACGTTCTATCATTTTCTAGAGTTTCGGCATCAATACCATACCATGCTTGGTATGTTTTTTCCTTACCTCCAAATACCAATGCTTTAATTAATGTATTGTCATTTATAAAAGCACCCTGCAAGAAATAGGATTTTAAATCTGATGAGGCTCTGTCGATATATCCATCAGAGGTGATTTTAGATAGCCTTCCTGATACTTCAAAGTGCTCATTTAACAACCCAGTACTAAATTTTACGTTGTATTTTTGGGAATTAAAAGATCCACCTGCGATACCTATTTCACTAAAAGCATTGTCGGATACCCCATCGCTCAGGATATTTAAACTTGCTCCAAAAGAACCTGAGCCATTGGTTGAAGTTCCAACACCTCTTTGTAATTGTAAGTTTTCAATAGAAGATGCGAAATCTGGCATATTTACCCAAAAAGTTCCCTGACTTTCAGAATCATTATAAGGAATTCCGTTAATCGTAATATTTACTCTTGAGGCATCACTACCCCGAACTCGAATGTAAGTGTAACCAATACCGGCACCAGCATCTGAAGTGGTTACAACAGAAGGTAAATAATTTAATAGGACTGGAATATCCTGACCTAAATTAGTTTTCGCTAATTCTTCTTTATCTAAGTTGGAATGGGTAATGGGTGAATCGGTATCGACTCTAATAGATTTTACTAAAACCTCATCTAATGTTTGAGTTTTAATAGTGTCTTGAATTTTTTCTTGAGCATTTAAATTAACTAACATTAAACTTAAAGCTACGGTACAGAGTAATTTTTTCATAATAAAAAATAAATTAAATAATAGAGGTAATTATTTTTTGTTATGTGTTGCGAAAGACTTTCTTTCAATTTTCCTAAACAGCATTACCTGTTCTAGGTTCTATGGGTATAATCTCAGCTTTTTAAAGCACCCCTTGAGATGAGCTACAAAAATAGACAATTAATCTATTTTAGGTAATTTTCTGTTTATTTTTTTTAAGGTGATTTTCTTTTTTTGCTGTAATCGTTTTTCAATCGATGCTTTGGATGGTTTTGTTTTTTTTCTAGATTTACTTTTAACTAAGTTAAATTTTAACAATTCAATTAATCGATCAATTACTAAAATTTTATTTTGATGTTGACTCCTTGAATTACTACTAGAAATACTAATATAGCCTCCCGAAGATATTTTTTTACGAAGTTTTATACCAAGTAATTCTTTTTCGTCATCATTTAAGCCTTTTGAATTTTGAATATGAAAACTAACTAACACTTTGGAGGATGTTTTATTTACATGTTGACCTCCTGGACCGCTACTTTTTGTGGCTTTAAAATTAAATTCATTTATAATAGTTTCAATATCCATCTAGGGCGCTATCAATTTTAAGAAAAAGGTCGATGCTCTTTATAAAGTAAATCGTTAACCGTTTTTACAGGGTTAAAGGTTTTTAATGGCACCTCAACAAAAGCAGAATTCCAATAAGCCATAGCTCCGTTCCAAAGTCCAGGTAATTCGAGAGCCTTTAATGATTTTCCATCTTGCGATTTAGTGGTAATAATGCCTGATTTAGGATCAACGAATTTTGATAAATCAAATTTTTGACCCTTATAATTTTTAAGTCCACAAACAAGATCTACAGGATTAAAATGAGTGGCACTTTCAACAATGGCTTGATGATCCTGATTATTTGAATCAATTTGAGACATTTCAACGATTTGAAGTGTTGGTAGAGTATTACCATTTTGCACCCAAAAAGGACCACCGCCTGGTGCCCCTGTATTTTTGACTACACCACAGACCCTAAGAGGTCTATTGAATATTTTTTTCATAGTAACAGAAGTCAGAATTGATTCTCTATTATTCAATTCATCCCTCAAAAAAGATTTCATTTCATTCAGTTTTTCTGTTGAGGTATTTTTTTTGTCTAACAACACCAGATATGAAAAGATTTTCTTTTGTAACCACAGTAATTTTCCTCCTAATACTTTTTTATAATAAGCGACTTCGTCAACATATTGTTCTGCAACTACATTATCAATATTTTTAATGAAAACTATATCTGCGTCAATTTCATTCAAATTTTGAATTAAAGCTCCGTGTCCTGAGGGTCTAAAAACACATTCGTTTTTAGCATTTTTAAATACCGTATTGTCGCTACTTACCGCTATGGTATCTGTTTCTTTTTTTTGAAATGAGTAGGATACATGTAATTTAGTTTTTGTTTTTTTTAAAACTCTATTTTTAATTACATCTAATTCTTTTTCAAAGAAAGAAAGGTGTTTTTTTGCAATTGTAAAATGTAATTTAACATTATTATTTACAGAGGCATAGTAGACAGACTCGTATAAATGTTCTTCGAAAGCGGTTGTAGTGTGGGTTTCGTATTTATGAAAAGGAATCAGCCCTTTTGGTAAGTTTCGGAAATTTAAACCCTTGTCAACCAACATTGTTTTTATCAATAAATATGTTCCTGCTCCTTCGGAAGCTTTTTCGAAGTCAGGATATAGTTCTTTTGTTTTTTTCTGAACACTACTAAAAAAAGCAAAGTCCTTTAACGATTTAATAAAGTTTTCTAAGAGTATATTTTCTTTGTCATTTAAAAAGGTATCAAGTGTCGATTTATTTGGACTGTATTCATTTAAGAACATGAATAAAAATTGAAACATTCGTGAA
>UPTG01000197.1_pt1 | contig 52547 bp, 36 predicted proteins | sample 2160121 | NCBI WGS metagenome assembly UPTG01 (sample SAMN06266255, study PRJEB28933) | marine metagenome | isolation source: Columbia River Estuary | place: USA:Columbia River Estuary, USA | collected 2014-07-27 | reverse complement strand
GTCCATACTGTCAACCTGGCCCCAGCCGACCTCAAAAAAGAGGGCCCGTCTTTTGACCTCCCCATCGCACTTGCCATGATTGCTTGCGAACAGGAGGAGGAATTATCGCAGGCTCGTGATCTCATGATCGTTGGCGAACTCGCGCTTGATGGAACTTTGCGTCCGGTCAAAGGAGCACTCTCGATTGCCCTCGGCGCGAAAGCGGCTGGCCGGAGACGGCTCCTCCTGCCCGAGCAAAATGCCCGGGAGGCCGCGATGGTTTCCGGCCTCGAAGTTTATGGCCTGAGGTCTCTTCATGAGGCTTGGCAATTTGTGACTGGGAAGGAGGCCACGCAGCCACCCGAGCCCCGGCCCACTCTCGTCCAATCGAACAATCGTGAACACGCCGCCGATTTTGATGAGGTCAAAGGGCAGCACAATGTGAAGCGCGCGCTCGAGATCGCGGCGGCGGGCGGTCATAATATTCTAATGGTCGGTCCTCCAGGAACTGGCAAATCGATGTTGGCGAAACGGATGCCCGGGATCATGCCCGACATGAGCGAGGACGAAGCGATCGAGACGACCCGGATTCATTCCGTCGCGGGACTCCTGGATGCCCGCGAAGGCCTCGTGTCTGGACGACCCTTTCGGGCCCCTCATCACACCATCTCAGATGTCGGCCTCCTCGGCGGCGGCACTCACCCTGGCCCCGGCGAAATCTCGCTCGCCCATAATGGAGTTCTCTTTCTCGACGAACTTCCGGAGTATCGCCGCTCAACTCTCGAGGTCCTTCGTCAACCTCTGGAAGATGGGCGGGTCACGATTTCACGTGCTGCGGGAACCTATAATTTTTCGTCCAAATTCCTTCTCGTTTGCGCCCTGAACCCATGTCCCTGCGGTTTCTTTGGCGACCCCGTGCGACAGTGCCGCTGTTCACCCCGCCAGGTTGAATCGTATCGCGCCAAAATTTCTGGCCCGCTCCTAGATCGCATCGATCTGCACGTCGAAGTTCCGCAGATCGATTACAAGCAACTGTCTTCGAACGAGCAAAGTGAGCCGTCGGCCTCGGTCCGGAGCCGTGTCAGTTCGTGTCGCTCGCTCCAGCGTGATCGCTTTGAGGGGATTCCCGAGGTCCGGACCAACTCTGATATGGGCCCCAAGGTGATGCGCCAGCATTGCGTAGTGAGCGCTGAGTGCTCGCTCCTTCTTGAACAAGCAATGGAGCAGCTCAATTTCTCGGCCCGGGCCCATGATCGAATTCTAAAAGTGGCCCGCACCATCGCGGATCTCGCGGGCGCAGGTGAGTTGAGCTCAGACCATGTTCTCGAGGCGATTCAATACCGCTCGCTCGATCGGAAATTAAGTTTCTCCTAAGGCGAGCGGAGTGAGTTCTGGCTGATCAATTATTTGGAAGATCTTCTTAAATCTTTATTTGCGAAGAAGCCCCCGGATTTTTTCCGAGGAGTTTTGCAATTACGGGGTTTGCCGTACTTAGAATTTCCAGTCTACACTCGTGCGTGAAGCTTCCCGAAGATGGTCTTGTGATTGGTGCCGATGGGAAGGCCCGTTGTTGGTGGTGTGGCGACGATGAAGAATACCTCCGCTACCATGATCAAGAATGGGGAAGGGGAACGACCGACGACTTCCGCCTCTTCGAAAAAATCTGCCTTGAAGGATTTCAGGCCGGACTTTCATGGCTCACGATCTTACGGAAGCGTGATAACTTCCGCGCCGCTTTTGCCGATTTTGATTTTCAGAAAGTTGCAAAGTTTTGTGATTCAGATGTTGAACGTCTCGTTCTTGACTCCGGGATTGTTCGGCATCGCGGCAAGATCCTCTCGACGATCAATAATGCGAAGCGAGCTCTCGATCTCCTCACCGAGTTCGACGATCTCTATTCTTATTTCCGCCAATTTAGGCCCAAATCACAGCCCACCAGGGTGAATGCGGCAATCCCGAGTCACACGCCCGAATCTACCGCTCTCAGCAAAGATCTCAAAAAGCGCGGTTGGTCTTTTGTTGGCCCCACCACCTCATACGCCTTCATGCAGGCCATGGGCTTGGTAAATGACCATGTTCAAGGCTGCCATCGTGCGTAAATAGAAGGGAGTGGCATCAGTTTGGCTCATTTGGAAAGCAAACTCCGTTCATAAGCTTGGTTTTGGGGAGTAATCAGCCCCTCAGTTGTAAAATTTTATTCCTTTAGTTTTCTTAAGTTTAGTTCTGGAACTCGTCAAAACCGCGGATCTGGTTCTAGTTTTTTGAATAATCAGCCCGGTTTCGGAATTCCCTAACAGATTTCATTTTTTTTGGGGCCCAAGAGATTCAATTTGACATGCCCCCTAATCGATGGGGGGACCCTCTGAATTGCTGATAAAATAGGGCAAAACTTGATTTCACATTTTTTTTAGGAAATGTCAAAAAGGTCAGAACACCACTATATATAGTAGTGTGAATAATTTGTGCATACTACATGAGCAAATTTGCCCTTGCCCAAAACCTAAATTTACCTTTAGTCTACTAGCCGATCCGAGCTTTTGCCTGATAATCAGGATTTGCGAAGTAAGCAGCCTGAAACACACGCACCACCAACTATTTAACCATGTCAACGACCACTATTAACCTTGGAGACCGGACTTTTGTTCTCGATAAAGATAAAGCTGATGCCGCCATCGCGTCTAAATCTGTCATCAACGGACGCGATACCATGTTTTTCAACATGCTCCCCCTGAAATACCAGTGGGCCTACGATCTCTACAAAAACATGAAGGGCAATCACTGGGAGCCCGAGGACATCCAAATGCAAACTGATATTCAGCAGTGGCAGGGGAGTGAAATCTCTGACGTCGAGCGCTGGATCATCAAAATGGGCATCGGATATTTTTCGGCTGCCGAGGGCATTGTTGGTGACAATATTCTCCACGTGGTCCGCGAGCTCGTGACTGCTCCCGAGCTCAAGCTCGTCCTTGGACGGCACGCCCACGAGGAGAACATTCACGCTGACAGTCTCGTTTACATGATTTCTTCACTCGGCATCAACCCACACGAGTGTGAGGCGATGTTTGAGGACATCCCAACCATCAAGGCTAAGAATCATTTCGTTGTCTCAAATTCCCGCGCCCTCCGCCGCGATGTCGACCTTACCGTTCTCGAAAACAAGCAGGCCCTCGCTAAGAATATCTTCATGTTTGGCCAAGTCATGGAGGGCACCCAGTTTTATGGTCTCTTTGGGATGATTCTCAGCCTCTACCGCCAGAATAAATTTCCGGGGATTGGCCAGATGTTCCGCTACACCCTGCGAGACGAGTCCAATCATATTAATGTCTTCCTCAATCTCTTAAACTCCCTTGTGATGGAGAATCCTGACATCATGACTCCCGAGTTCAAAGAGGACCTCCGCCAGACCATGGCCGAAGGGGTTCGCCTTGAAAAAGAGTTCATTCGTGACTGCTTGCCTGTCGACTCGGTCGGCCTCTCTGTCGCAGAGTTCGAGCAATACATCGACTACATCTCCGATCGCCGCCTCGTCAATTGCCACCTCGAGCCTCTCGCGGGCGGCAATGTTGAAAACCCATTCCCGTGGCTTTCCGAAGCGATTGATCTCAAAAAGGAGCAAAATTTCTTCGAAGGAAAGGTGACTGAGTATCAGAAAGCTTCGGCTCTCGAAGATTCTGGTTACACCGACGACGATCTCTAGCCCGCCTTTGGCAGGAGTTTGAAGGTTCGATTTTAACCTCCAAACTCTGCAGCCAGTTCTTTCTGGGTCTGACTTTTGGTCTAAGCCCTCTGGCCCCAAGCTCCCTTTAGTCATCATCCTCGTGCCTCATCGCTCCTGCGTTAGTTCCTTCATTAACTCAATTTCTCAAATATTCAGTTCCGCCCCCTTCTCCTTGATCCTTCTCTAATCTCGTCTCATGTATCGCTCTTTATCCCTCTCCGAAGACCAAGCCCTCAAAGAAACAGTCGCTAACCGCGCCGCTGCCAGTACTCCTTTCGCCTGGCGCGAAATCCTTGCGACCGCCGAGCGCAATCCCATCCCTGAAATCACTGTCACGCGTGCAGGAAATGAAGAACAGTTTTCCCTCGCCGACGTTGCTGATGCGATTGGTGAATCTCTTACCAACCTCCTGATCTCTCGCGAGACCCCCGAGGATGATATCTTCTCCGAACAAAATCGGTCTTTCGTTTCCGCGGTGGCCCACCGCGTTTCCAAATCTTTGATGAACCAGGTCCAGCGTGGGGGGAACCTCAAGCTTTCGCAAAACGACCTTTACCTCCTCATTGAAAAGGCTCTCATCGAAAATGACGCTTACGATGTTGCTAAATCTCTCATTTTTAAGCGTTCCCTCGAATCGACTGGCGAAATTTCAGTCGATGCCGAACCACAGGAGCAAATTGCGGTCCGCCTGATTCGTCGTAATGGCAATGTCGTCCCTTGGTCTGAAAGTAAGATCGAGCAAGCGGTCGCCCGAGCCTTCCTCACCTTGAAGGAAGACCCCGCTCCTGCTCTCGCAGTGGCCCATGCCGTGACCGACCGCGTCAAAGACGGCGACCAAGCCTTCGTCCATATCGAAGACGTCCAGGATATCGTTCAGGAGGAGCTCATGAAGCAGGGACACTACAAGGTCGCTGCGCACTATGTCCGCTACCGCGACGAACGGGCCCGCCTTCGTGCGGAAAATCCGGTCGAGGTCGAGGACCCAGCTCAGGAATCTTTCGTCACCGTCACGACCGATGGGACTTCCGAGTTTTGGGATGGCGCCGAGCTTAAAAAGCGCATCCAGTTCGCGATGATTGGCCTCAAGCTTTCTGTGAGTGAAGAGGAAATCGAGCACGAACTCCGCCGCTCGATCGGTGCCGAAATTTCACGCGAGGACCTGAAAAAAACGATCATTCTTAATTCTAAGACCCTCCTTGAAAAGGATGCTGACATGGCCAAGTTTGCGGGCCGCATCCTTCTCTCCTACATCTACGAGGAAGTCTTGCCGTGGAACATCCAGACCGATGGCATCGAATCCCTTAAGGAAGCTCATCGTCAAAACTTCAAAGCTTACCTTCTCCATGGGGTCGAAATCGGACGCCTGAGCCAGGATGTTCTCGATAAGTATGATATCGAACGCCTTGCCGATGCCCTCGATCCGTCTGCCGATCTTGACTTCGATTTCCTCGGCATATCGACCCTTTATGATCGCTACCTGAACGTCGACAAAACGGGCGACAAACCACGGCGGATGGAAACTCCGCAGTTCTTCTGGATGCGCGTTTCGATGGGTCTCTTTAAGGCTGAAAAGACGAATGCCGAGGACTGGGTCATTCGCCTTTACAACCTCTACAAAGGTCGCCGTTTCTGCTCCTCTACTCCAACTCTCTTCAATTCTGGTACTCTTCATAGCCAGCTCTCGAGTTGTTACCTCTACAAGGTCGATGACTCGATCGAGTCGATTATGCATCGGGGTATTGCTGAGAATGCCTTCCTCTCAAAATGGGCTGGCGGGCTCGGTGGTTCATGGACCGCGGTTCGCGGCACTGGTGGCTATATTCAGGGCACCAACGGGGAATCACAGGGCGTCATTCCTTTCCTCAAGCTGCATAATGACCAGCTCATCGCAGTGAACCAGGGAGGCAAGCGTCGCGGCTCCGGTTGCGCCTACCTAGAGTCTTGGCACAACGATATCGAAGACTTCCTTGAGCTTCGCGTCAACACCGGGGACGAGCGCCGTCGAACCCATGACATGAACACCGCCAACTGGATCCCTGATCTCTTCATGAAGCGCATGGAAGCGCGGCAACCGTGGACTCTTCTCCGCTCCAATGAATGTTCTGATCTCCACGATCTTTACGGCAAGGCTTTCGAACAGCGCTATCTCGAATACGAAAAAATGGCCGAAGAAGGTAAGATCTGGTCCCGAAAAGTTGAAGCGATTGAGCTCTGGAAAAAGATGCTCAAGATGATCTTCGAAACGGGTCACCCTTGGATCACTTTCAAGGATCCCTGTAATCTTCGTAGCCCGCAAGATCACACTGGTGTGATCCATTCTAGTAACCTCTGCACTGAGATCACTCTCAATACCAGCGACGAAGAAACTGCGGTTTGTAACCTTGGCTCCGTTGTCCTCGACACCCACATCACAAAGGATGGCATGCTTGATCATGAGATGCTCCGCGAGACTGTCACGGTTGCGATCCGCGCACTTGATAACGTCATCGACATTAATTTCTACCCGACCGATGCCGCTAAAACCGCCAACTCACGCCACCGTCCGATCGGCTTGGGTGTGATGGGCCTCCAGAATGCGCTCTTCAAGAAAAACCTCCAGTTTGCCTCCGGGGCCGCGATCGAGTTCAACGACGAGTTTATGGAAGCGATTTCCTACTACGCCTACAGTGCGAGCAGCGAATTGGCAGGCGAACGCGGCACCTATAACAGCTACAAAGGTTCCAAATGGGATCGTGGAATCCTTCCTCAAGACACGATTGACGCCCTCGAAGACGAAAGGGGAGTTAAAGTCGACGTGCCTCGTGGCGGCAAAATGGACTGGCGCCCGGTCCGTGAGGCGATTGCCCAAAATGGAATGCGGAATTCCAACGTCCTTGCCATCGCGCCGACCGCCACCATCAGCAACATCATGGGAACGACCCCGTGTATCGAGCCGAACTACACCAACTTATTTGTGAAGAGTAACCTCGGCGGTGACTTTACGGTCCTCAACTCTGTCCTTGTCAATGACCTCAAGAAAGAGGGTCTCTGGGACAATGAGATGATTGATCAATTAAAGTATTTTAATGGCGAGTTGGCGGCTATTGAGGGTATCCCCGACCATCTCAAGCAAAAGCACCAAACTGTTTTTGAAGTGGGTTATGAAGCCATCATTGATGCCGCGGCCAGACGCCAGAAGTGGATCGACCAGAGCCAAAGCGTGAACCTCTTCTTGGCTCAACCAGATATGAAGTCCTTGAGCCACATGTATCGACATGCGTGGCACACTGGATTGAAGACTACCTACTACCTCCGGACCCGCCAAGCTTCCGATATTGAGAAATCAACTGTTGCGAAGGCCGACAAAAAATCGTTCACCCCTGAGCAAGTTCAGGCCTGTTCCATTGAAGCCATGATGAATGGTGAAGAGTGTGAGGCCTGTCAATAACGGGGGAGGTAGTTTCCATAGATTACCGGAATAGAAAATTCATCTTGAGGCGTTTGGGAAACCAATCGCCTCAATTTTTGTTCGCTTATCGAGGCCGGTAACGGTCATCATTCGAATAGCTAATGAAAGAAAGGTATCATTTTCTAGACGGGCTGCGAGGTGGTGCGATGTTACTTGGCCTTGTCCTTCATGGGATTTTGTCATTTGCAGGGATCCCGATCTGGCCGGCTATGGATGTGAGATCAGAGCCCGAAGTCATTCTCCCTATCATTGGTTGGATTCATGGTTTTCGGATGCAGCTTTTCTTTTTGGTGAGTGGCTTTTTTACGGCCATGATGTGGAAAAAGAGGGGAGGGACGGCGCTTGTTAAACAACGTCTGCTGCGAATCGGAATTCCGCTCGTGGCGGGTGCGGTGATTCTCTTCCCTACAATGATGGTTTTGGGGGCATGGGGGGGAGAGGTCATAGCAGAGCGTACCGAGATGAGAGCCGAAGAATCTAAGGCTAAGCCAAAGGAAAAGAAGGCAGATCAGAACGCAGAAAGAAAATCAGATCAGGGTCTTCAGCGGCTTGTTCTTTCGGGAAACTATACTCTTGTCAAAGTTGCTCTCAACCGAGGCGGAGATGTGAATGCCAAAGATGATTCTGGGACTCCTTTGCTCACCTTGGCGACATTAGCAGATGATTGGGCGATGATCGACTTGTTGCTCGAAAGGGGTGCTGATATCGAGGGCCGCGGAGCTGATGGCGGCACTGCTCTGATGAGTGCCTCTTTTTGGGGAAGGGAACAAGCTGCTCAAGCCTTGCTTAGAGCGGGCGCCGAGGTGGACGCTAAAAACAAGAAAGGTGAAACCGCGATTTATCTCGCAAATTTAGATTTTGAGCTAGTTGAATACTTTGGGAAAACCTTCGGGGTTGAGGTGACGGAAAAAAACCGAGCGGCTCGGGAACGGATCGTAAAAGCTTTAGAAGATGGGGGTGCAAAAGGTGATCCATGGGGATCGTATAAGTTGTTAGCCTTCGTTCCAATTCTTCACCACCTATGGTTCCTCCACTACCTTCTGTGGCTCCTCGCGATTTTTTTGCCAGTCTCGCTAGTAGCGAGGAACTTCAAGGGGCGTCTGCCCGACTTCTTGATTGGTGTGCCAGGATGTTTGGTTTGGTTGATCCCGCTGACTTGGTGGTTTCAAACTCTCATGCCGGGAGAGTTTGGGCCGACTACAGCGGTCGGGTTTGTTCCATGGCCTCCGTTGTTGGGCTACTACGCGATCTTCTTCTTTTTTGGAGCGATGTGCTTTGGCAGAGGAATTTGGGAGGAAAAGGTCGGTCGTTATTGGCCTTTATGGTTGTTGTTTTCCTTGGTCCTTGGGTTGTATGGGATGGTGCTTCTTGAGGGCGGGGGCGATGCTGTGCCGTGGCTTGCGAGCGGGTTTGCCTGGACGACAATTATTGCCATGATGGGTTTTTTCCGGGCATTCCTGAATCAAGGTAATCCTAAGGTGCGATATCTCTCAGATTCTGCTTATTGGCTCTATTTAGCACACCTTCCGGTGATGATCATGGTGCAGATTTTGATTAGTGGGTGGGAGATTCCTTTAATCATTAAGCTTGTGATTGTCATCGGGGGAGTGACCGCTGTTTTACTTGTGATTTACGAATTTGCGATTCGCTACACGTGGGTCGGAGCGATCTTAAATGGGAGGAAATTTCGAGTTTCACCTCCTCCTCTTCCGATAGAAAAGCAAGAGGTTTGAAATAATGTCGGCTCACGATGCGTCCTGTTCACATGAAGTTCTCTAGTTTTCTTGCCGGCACTTTGATGTTTTCGCCTCTTTTTGGGGCCTTAGAGTTTAAAGATAGCAAAGGGAGGCATCTCGATGTGGTATCGGATGGGAAGGTTTTAGTTCGTTATATGTATGAGCACGATACTTCTACGCCCGAGAAGCATCACGAGACCTATAAGCCTTATTTGCATGTTTTTGATACCGAGGGTAAGAAGCCGATCACGAAGGGCGCAGGCGGTCAGTTCACTCACCACCGCGGGATCTTTATTGGCTGGAGCAAGACAAAGGCGAATGGAAAGAGCTACGATCGCTGGCACATGAAAGGGGGCGACATTGTGCACCAAAAGTTTTTGAAGCAAGAGGTCAAAGAGGGCACTGCGGTTTTCACCTCGGTGACCCATTGGATGGACGAATCCGCCAAGCCGTTTATGGAGGAGGAAAGAACCTTTATGGTTTCGGAAGGAAAGCATGGCGGGCGGCTGATGATTGATTTTCATACCAAGCTGTCTCCAGTGGATGGTGATGTCTTTTTGAAAGGGGACCCTGAGCATGCGGGAGTGCAGTATCGTCCAGCGAACGAAGTGGAGAAGAAGAAGACGAAGTATCTTTTTCCGAATGGCGTGACCAAAGTGAATGGGGTTAAGGATCTCCCTTGGGCTGCTGAGAATTACACCCTCGGTGGGAAAGAGTATGGGGTGGTCCATATGAACGCGCCGACCAATCCTAAGGGAACGGTGCACTCGGCCTACCGGGACTACGGCCGGTTTGGAGCCTTCTTTGAGAAAGAGATTAAGAAGGGGAATTCACTCGAGCTGGATTACGGATTCCTGATTTTAGACGGGAAGCTCCCTCCGGTTGAGAAAATCGACGGGGTTTGGAAGACGTGGTCGAAGTAGGACTGGATGAGCGGTCGTCAGACCGGCTTCCTATCGCTTTCGGAGGGCGAGGTAATTCCTCGCCTTTTTTCTGAAAAGGGAGCTTCGGGTAAATCCTCCGCCTGGGATTTGGTTCGAAACCCAGAGGTCGCATGAGGTGCCGCCATCGAGGTTGATGGCGTATTTGATATGAAACCCTTCAAGGGGTTGAGCTTGTAGGTTATTGGCAAGACCCTGAAGCGTTGCGCGATCGGCATGGCCGATCCCAAAGTGGTGGTTACCATCCCAAATGACGAAGGATCTAGGACGTTCTTTAGATTTTGAGAGGCCCGTGAGGCGCTCTTGATCCCAAACGAGACGCGGCCCGGACTGGAGGAGCTCAGATGATTTTTGATAGTTCTTACGATGGGAAAGGATGGTGTTTTCTCCATCGATGATGCCAGTCCCCAAAAAAGAGTGAGAGTTGAATGCTCCTCTTGACTGTCCATCTGTGATGACAAGGCCGAGAGGAGAACCATCGGGATTAAAAAATCCGCCGTTGATAGCGGCAAGGCTTCCTCGCCCTGCAAATTCAGCGCGAGCGAATTCGGTGCCGGGACCTTCTTTTTGGTCAATGACTTTTAGGAAGTAATCTCGGCGATCAAAAGTGAGAGCGGTGAAGGTGGTGCCGTTGAGTGAGCTTGAGCTGACTTTAAGAGAGTGCCTTTGTGGCGGATGGGCTTCCAGGATCTGGGGCGGGGAAGGATCGTTGGGAGCAATTTCGGATGGGGTGGAAGTAGAGATGGGGGCGGGAGCGGAGAGAGCCACAGGGACGGCCTGAGGCACTGGGGGTAATGGAGGAACCGGAGGCTGGGCGTTGGGGATGCTGACCGAACAGGATCCAAGAAGGGCGATGAGCGAAAGAATGAGGAAGGAATTCCAAAGAAGTTTCATTTGGCGGCACTGGCAAGCAGTGTCTGAAAATTTGGTGGGATTTCTTCGCGATCAACGATTGCTGTTTCGACCTCTGAGAATCCGGCGGAGGTGATCATTTCTGCAAGTTCGGCTTCGGGAAAACCAAGCCAAGTGTCGAAGTAGAGTTCGCGTGCTTTTTCGAAAGTGTGCTGGAGGAGGTCTAGGACGATGAGGCGACCTCCAGGTTTGAGAATGCGGTGGGCTTCTGAGAGAGCCTTGGAGGGTTGCTCCGCATGGTGGAGGGCTTGGGAAAGGATGGCGAGATCGACGGAGGAATCGTCGATCGGTGGGGATTCGATGTCGCCAAGACGATATTCGAGATTGGGAAGCCCATTTTCTTTGGCGAGCCTTTGGCCGAATTCGACCATTTTTTCTGAGCTATCGATTGCGATGACCTTCTTGGCTCGTTGGGCGATCAGCTGGGAAAGGGTGCCTTCACCCGCCCCAAGATCGGCGACGGTATCGTAGTTGAGAATTTTGAGCATCGCTTCGGCAAGCCCTTTCCAGGACCGGCCGGGGACGTATTCGCGGCCAAATTTACCGGCGAGTTCATCAAAATAGGCTCGCACCTGGTCTTTTCGTTTCCGGAGGATGTGCCGGAGGGATGATTGATCTTTCGCGCATTCGGGGAGCTCGCTGCCGGCCTCGCGGATGATTTTTGCGAGGGCGGGAGGAATTTGGGCCGAGTAAATATTGTTTTTCCCCGAGCGTTGATCGGCGACGAGCCCCTCTTTTTTGAGCTGAGAGAGCTGAGTCGAAATCCGGGATTGCCCCATTCCAAGGATTTGCTGGAGCTCTGCGACTGAAAGTGATTCATCTCCGAGCAGCAGCAAAATCCGCAACCGCGTGGGGTCGGAGATCATTTTGAGGGAATTGAGAATTGACGGCATGTGATTGGTGGCTTAATTCGCATCATCGAATCGCGATTCGATGATATCAAAAAAAGACCCATGAGCAAAAGCTTCATTTTCTCCTCAGAATCCGTCACCGAAGGACACCCAGACAAAGTCTGTGATACTGTCTCCGATGCTATCCTTGATGCTTGTCTTGAGCAAGACCCCAAGTCCCGTGTGGCTTGTGAAACTCTGGTGAAAGACAATGTTCTTGTCCTTGCCGGAGAGATAACGACTGGCGCCAAGTTTAATTATGAAGAGGTGGCTCGCGAGGCGGTCCGGAAGATCGGATACGATAAAGCATATGCTGATAACACCGAGTATAGCTATACTTCCAAGTTTGATGCCGATGGCCTTTTCTTCATGAATCTTCTCGGCAAGCAGTCTCAGGATATCGCGCAAGGGGTGGATGCCGATGCCGCAGATCACAAAGATACCGCCGAGCAGGGTGCGGGAGATCAAGGGATCATGTTTGGCTATGCGGCCAACGAGACCGAAGAACTGATGCCCGCTCCCATAGCTTATGCTCACCGATTGGGTGAGGCGTTAACCAATCTTGGAAAGGATCGAGTCCACACCTGGCTTCGTCCAGATTCTAAGACTCAGGTCTCAATGAAGTATGTCGACGGGAAACCGGTGAGTGTCACCGCTGTTGTGGTTTCTACGATGCATGCAGCCGAGATTGATACGCCTGAAATGCGTGAGATTCTTAAGCGTGATCTCATTGAAAAAATTATCCCAGGTGAGTTACTCAGCGATGATACACAGTATCTTATTAACCCGACCGGGCGATTCGTGACCGGTGGGCCTGAGGGTGATGCCGGGCTGACCGGGCGAAAGATCATCGTAGACACCTACGGTGGCATGGGGCGTCATGGTGGTGGAGCTTTCTCGGGAAAGGACCCTTCAAAGGTCGATCGTTCTGCTGCTTATATGGCGCGCTGGGTTGCCAAGAATATCGTGGCTGCGGGTTTAGCGACCGAGTGTGAACTCCAGCTCGCCTATGCGATTGGTTATCCTGATCCTGTGAGTATTAACGTGAATACCTTTGGGACGAACGAGGCCGATGAGGATAAAATTGTAAAAGCGGTCCAGGAGGTCTTTAGTTTTAAAGCCGCCGATATCGTAGCTCAGCTCGATCTGCTGCGTCCCATTTATGGAGAGTCCACAAATTACGGACACTTTGGATATTCCTCTGCTTTGCTTCCTTGGGAGCAGGTCGACAAGGTCGATGAACTCAAAGCAGCCCTCTAATTTACCCCAAACAGAAAAAGATTATGTCAGATTACAAAGTCAAAGATATCGGCCTCGCCGGCTTCGGTCGCAAGGAACTCGATGTGGCCGAGCACGAAATGCCGGGCCTTATGGCCACCCGCGAAAAGTATGGTCCTGCCAAGCCTCTCGATGGAGTGCGCGTGATGGGTTCGCTGCACATGACGATCCAGACTGCGGTCCTCATGGAAACTCTCCGGGCTGTTGGTGCTGATGTTCGGTGGTGTTCTTGCAATATTTTCTCAACCCAAGATCACGCCGCTGCTGCGATGGCCGAGGCTGGTTATCCTGTTTTTGCATGGAAAGGTGAAACCCTCGAAGAATACTGGTGGTGCACCTGGCAGGCTCTTCAGTTCCCTAATCCGGATGGTGGCCTCCCACTTGGACCCCAGTTGATTGTTGATGATGGTGGCGATGCTACCCTTCTCATCCACAAAGGGTATGAGCTTGAAAACGGATCTGATTGGGTCAACGAACCTGCCTCTTCGACTGAAGAAGCTGTGATTAAAGCGCTGCTTAAAGATATCCACGCCAAACAGCCTGGTATTTTCCACGCTTGGGTTCCTGAGCTGAAAGGTGTTTCCGAGGAGACTACGACTGGGGTTCATCGCCTCTACCAAATGCAGCGTGACGGGAAGCTTCTCTTTCCTGCCATCAACGTGAATGATTCGGTGACGAAGTCGAAGTTTGATAACCTCTATGGTTGCCGTGAGTCTTTGATCGACGGAATTAAGCGGGCCACTGACGTGATGATTTCGGGCAAGGTTGGAGTTGTCTGCGGATATGGTGATGTCGGCAAAGGTTGTGCTCAGGCACTCCGTGCCCAAGGTGCGCAGGTTGTGGTGACCGAAGTCGATCCCATCTGCGCTCTCCAAGCCGCGATGGAAGGTTTCCGCGTTCTCACCGTGGAAGATACTCTCGGTTGGGGTGACATCTATGTCACGACCACCGGAAACTTCAACATCATCCGCGCTGAGCATATGGAAAAGATGAAGGATCAGGCGATCGTTTGTAACATCGGTCACTTTGATAATGAGATTCAGATTGCCGAGCTAGAAGCTCTCGATGGAATCGAGAAGCTGAATATCAAGCCTCAGGTTGATAAATACACTTTCACCAGCGGAAATAGCATCTACATGCTCGCCGAAGGACGCCTTGTGAACCTTGGGTGTGCGACCGGTCACCCAAGCTTCGTGATGAGTAATAGCTTCACAAATCAGACGCTCGCTCAGATCGCTCTTTGGGAGACCAAAGATTCACGCGAGATTGGGGTCGAAGTGCTTCCGAAAGAGCTTGATGAGGAAGTGGCAATCCTGCACCTCAACAAGATTGGGGCCAAGCTGACCAAGCTCACCCAGGAGCAGGCGGACTACATTGATGTCCCAGTAGAGGGACCCTACAAGCCAGGGCATTATCGCTACTAAGCGGATCTTAAATTCATCGGCTTAACTATTTCAAAGCCCGCCCTCTTCGGAGGGCGGGCTTTTTCTTTAATTTCAAATGACTCCTGTTTAGGGAAAAGTGGAGGGACCAATCTCCTGTGAGAGGTCCTTGTTTCATGGCTGAACATCCTTTTTGATGCTCAAAATACAGCGAGGAAAAACATCGTCTGAGATGATCTCGATTTAATTATTATTGATTAGTGTGGGGTTTAATTTGGGCTTAGGGTTGAAATGTTATGAGCGAAGTCACTTTACAGGAGAGATTGATTCGGACTTGCCGAGAGCATAGCGGAAATGAAGCTCTTGCCGATTCGAGCGGGGCAAGGTTGACCTTTGGCGAGGCCTTTGCAAAAGCGCTTTTCCTCACCGGAAGGCTCGGAGCGATCTTTGTGGACCAGCCCAAAGTTGGCATCCTAGTTCCCCCATCGGTTGGCGGAGCGCTTGTCAATTGGGCGACTTTGCTGATGGGAAAGATCCCGGTGAATTTGAACTATACCTTATCCCAAGAAGGGATCATTTCTTGTCTCGAGCAGTGTGGAATTACCGATGTTGTGGTGTCGGGGAAGTTGATGGAACGACTCAAACTCGATCTTCCTGTTCGTATTCATACCCTGGAAGATTTAGCGACTGCACCACAGCTAAAGGAAAAATTGCGGGCAGGATTTCTGGCGAAATGCACTTCTTCAAAAGGATTGTTGAAACGACTGGGAGGCTCGCAGGTTGGGCAGGATGACCTGGCCACCATCATTTTTAGTAGCGGGAGCACGGGGCAGCCCAAAGGAGTGATGTTAAGCCATCGAAATATTATCACCAACGTAGAACAGGTTGGTGAGGTTTATTCGTTTTTGCCTAAAGATTGTATGTTGGGGGTGCTTCCTTTCTTTCACTCCTTTGGGTTCATGGCCACGATCGCCGGGCCTGCCATCGCCGGCTTTGGTTGTGCCTACCATTTCAATCCCATAGAGTCGAAAGTGATCGGGCCATTGGCAGAGGAAAATGAAGTCAGTATCATGATCGCCACTCCAACTTTCTTGCAGTTTTATCTTCGTGGTTTGACACCTGAACAGCTGGGGAAGCTCAGACTAGTCGTGGTGGGGGCTGAGAAGCTTCCTCCGAAGATGGCCCAAGCCTTTGAAAAGAAATTCGGGTGCCTCCCTTTGGAGGCTTATGGTGCGACCGAATGTTCACCTGGTATCGCGGTCAACGAACCGCACGCGAATCAACCGGGTTCAATTGGGCGATTACTCAACCAGCTTGAGGCTAAAGTTGTGAATCCTGATACGGGAGAAGAACAACCTCCTGGTGAGCCAGGGTTGCTCAAAGTGAAAGGTCCAAATGTCATGATGGGCTATCTCGGTATGCCGGATAAGACGGCCGAGGTGCTCAAAGACGGTTGGTATAATACAGGTGATATTGTGCGGATTGACGAGCAGGGTTATCTGTGGATTGAGGGACGATTAAGCCGCTTCAGCAAGATCGGCGGGGAGATGGTTCCTCATGGGAATGTCGAAGAAACTCTCAATGATCTCGCTGATCAAAACGAACAGGTTTTTGCAGTGACTGGTTTACCTGATGAGAAAAAGGGAGAGCGTCTTGCTGTCGTGCACACTGCGAGCGAGGAAGTCCTCGAGGAGGTCCTGAGTAAATTAACAGACGCCACTATTCCAAACCTATGGAAGCCCAAGCGGGGCCAGTTTTTAAAGGTCGATAAACTTCCCTACTTGGGAACCGGAAAAATCGACCTGAAAAAATTGCAAGAAATCGCCCAAGGCTGAGAAACAAGCTGAGGCCTTATTCGGTGGCTTCGATCGCCGGCGCTTCGATCGTCGGCTTTTCGGGCTCTTGATTCCCATCTATCTCAGAGGCCATTATCCCTTTAATAGTGAAAAATAGAACTGCTGCCATGAGCCCAGAGACAGGAACCGTTATGATCCAAGCCGCCGCGATCTTCACAAGCGCAGATCGTTTCACGAGCTCTTGACGGAACTTCTTCTTAAGGCTCTTGCGCTCGGACTTGCTTAGCTCGATGCTGGCGTTCTTCTTTTTGAGTTCGGTTAGCTTGGCGCGTTTGTCCTGCAACGAAGCAGCTTCGAACTCCTGCATGAAGCGTTCAACCTCGGCTTGGTCTTGCCCTTGATGACACCTCTCAATGGAGTGAATCGTTTCAGCATAGTTCTGTTTGATATATTCCCGAAGGAATCCAACTCCAAAAACGCCACCTACCGCAATGTGAGTTGAGCTCACTGGCAGGCCGAGTTGTGACGCAATGATGACCGTGATGGCCGCCGCCATTGCGATACAAAAGGCTCGCATCTGATCGAGTTCGGTAATCTCGCTGCCAACCGTCTTGATCAACTTGGGGCCAAAGAGCGCGAGGCCAATGGAGATTCCAAGAGCCCCGATGGCCATAACCCAGAATGGGATGGGAGCTTTCGAGGCAACTCCGTCGCTGGAAACGGCTTCGGCAATAGCAGCCAGTGGTCCGACCGCATTTGCGACATCGTTTGCTCCGTGTGCGAAGCTCAGGAGGGCAGCTGCGAATATCAGAGGAATGGTGAAAAGTTTGTTGATCGAAGGCTTCTCGTTCGCAAGCGATGCCGAATGCTTAGAGACCAAGCTTTTCACGACGAAGTAGCTCACAACAGCCAAGACGAGTCCGATGCCGCCGGCTTGGAGGATGTCGAGTTTGATGATCTTCTTGAGCCCCTTCATGATGAGATAGGTGCTAAAGGCGAAAACCATGATGGAGACCATGATGGGAACCATGCGGCGACCGGCCCCGATCATGTCCCTCCGGTAGGTGATGCTGCGTTTGATCCAGAAGAGGAAGCCAGCTGCAATCGCGCCACCGATCAAAGGCGAGATAATCCAGCTTGCGGCAATCATTCCCATCTGGTTCCAGTTCGCGATACCGAATCCTCCGGCCGCGATTCCCGCTCCGAGAACTCCGCCGACAATCGCATGGGTGGTAGAGACGGGTGCACCAAAAGCGGTAGCAATGTTAAGCCAGAGAGCTCCGGCGAAGAGCGCCGCCATCATCAAAGCGATAAAGATTTGGGCATTGGGGATAAGGGAGGGATCGATGATCCCCTTTTTCACTGTGCTGACAACGTCGCCTCCAGCGATTAAGGCCCCAGCTGCCTCAAAGATTGCCGCAATCAAAATTGCTCCCAATAAAGTCAGGGCTTTGGAGCCCACGGCTGGGCCCACGTTATTGGCAACGTCGTTGGCTCCGATATTCATTGCCATGTAGCCACCGATCACTGCGGCAATGACGAGTTCAATGCTAACACCTGATCCACCAGGCTGAAGGCTGGCAGCGAAAAAGGCAGTTCCAATTAAGAAGAGAAGGGCAAGCCCCAAACGTTTGAAATCTTGTTTTTCAGGAGCATGTTTGGAGCGCGTTTCGGGTGCCATAGGTTTTCGGGTTACCGTGTCAGTCTATTATATTGTTACGAGAGTTTATTTAAATGAGAGAGAAGACAGGTCAAGCTGGCTGATAGAGAACTAGGGTAATTTCTTTAAAACGGTTAAACTACGGGGAATGTTCTCCCCAAAAGAGGCTCCAAAATAGAGCCTTCTTCGTTTTTTTATTTAAGTTATCCAAAGGGAAAAGCGCTCATGGAAATGGAAAAAGCTGCAGCATGAGTTGGGGTAATCCTAATTTTTCAGCTCGCTTCTTTTGAGGTGTTTTTACTAAGCGATGGGTCAAGCAGGAGAGCCCGAATTTTCCATAGAAGAACGCCAGAACCTAGAATCGCGAGGGCGCCAATCGCGAGGAACACTTTGTTGGCAGGAATTCCCATATCATTGCGGAACAAGCGAACCAATAAGGCTCCAATACTACTGAACACAAAGGACAGGGCATTCGCAGTCCCGAGGAATCTTCCTCTTTCATCGGGAGGCGAGAGGTGCTGCAGAAGAGACTGTAGTGGCACAATGTAGAATCCCCCAAAAAGCCCTGCCGCTCCCAGAAGCAAGGCGACCGTCCAAAAACTCAGCGGGGCTATACCGAGAAGGATAAAGAAGAGGGTCATCCCAAGCGCTCCCACCGGAATAAGACGGGGCTCGATATGCTTTCCTGAAATAAATCCGGCGATCACGCTGCCGAGCCCGATGGTGATTCCGAGAACACCCAGAAGGTTGTTGTTCATCTCCGGGCTGATTTGTAAAAGCGCGCTAAAATCAGGAAGAACTAGGAGTGCCATCATACCGAGAAGGTAGAAAAACGACCAAGCCAAAGCGACGAGAAGAAGGTGCGATTGCGCCATGTCTTTGAGCGCCTGAGCATAAGGACGGAAAGGATTAAAATCGATGGGCTGAGGTTGGTCGAATGACTTGAGCTTCGGAATAAAAAGCGAAGGGAGGAGGCCAATCATCGCTATGATTACTAAGATCACACCCGGGACCCAGAGCATCTCCGGATTAATGGGTACTTCTGATTCGCTACTTTGAAATCCCGATGAGTAGTGGGTGTAAACTTTTCCTGCCGCGAGTGTTCCACCAATCACAGCAAGATTGGTAAACATGTTGATTGCGCCATTTGCTTTGCTGAGATGCTTCTCCGTCAATAACTCGGGGATCATGCCATATTTGGCAGGACCAAAAAATGCACTCTGCGTTGCGAGAAGAACCATGACGCTAAGACAGGCCCAAAGATTACCCGCAAAAAATGCCCCAAGGGCTAGGGCTGCGATTCCGACCTCGGCAATTTTTGCTAGGACCGTGATGCGGTTTTTACTGATGCGATCCGCGATTTGCCCCGCAATCCCTGAAAACAAAATAAAGGGGATGGTCAGGCAGAGTGCGACATAAGCCTGCCCACCCTCGCCCAATTGATTCGCCCAGACTCCTCCCGAAGCCACCGCTAAGATGATGACCTGCTTGAGAACGCTGTCGTTGATTGCTCCAAAGAATTGCGTGATCAGAAGAGCACAAAAACCTCTGTTGAAAAGTCGGTTGGATCGGGACACGAAAATGGGACGGGGGCGAATGTGAGACCTGAGTCTCTCATAGTTTCAGTCTGGAGCGAGGACAATCGGAAGGGATGATTCTAAACTTCCTGAAATACTGAGTTGATGGAGGTGGGCTTAAACGACAGATTGAAAAGAGGTTTAGCCAAACCTTATTTAAGAGAGTCTTAATTTTTCGTCTCGAGAAGGGTTTGATCGCGCGATTTTAAAAATAGTGAGGTTTTGGATGAATTTAAAAACCAATCTGCACGTTTTATTTAATGTTATGAAGAAGATCCTACTCACTACCTTAGCTATGGTGTTGCCATTTTTGGCTATTTCGTGCGCCGATTATGGGACCTACGGGTATGGCACTGTCACTACTCCAGTTCGTAGTTCCGGAAGCTCTGTAATTGTGGGAGGAGGCCTAGCTCCATTACAGGTGGGATTTGTTGCGACCTCCTTTGATCGTTGGGCTTGGGATCCTTATCGCCGACACTACTTTGATCGTTCCTGCCGGCGTTACTGGAATTCTCGGAGTCGTGGATATTGCTCAGTTGTTCCTAGTCGTTTTTCGTCACCAATTTATCCAACCGGATTCCGTAGTGGGCGTCGTTTATCTTGCCCGACTTATCTCCCACGCCACTCGGCGGTTGCGATCCATCGCGGGGACTCTCATCGATCGGTTGGTGCTGTCTCAAGTCGTGGGAAATATGCTCCGGTGATTCATGGACAGTCCCACGGTGTGGTCTCACTTCGGCCTTCAAGCTATTCAACGTCGACGCGCTCGAGTTCGAGTCGTACGGTGACTCGCAGTTCTTTAAACCATACGTCGTCGCCGGGGCGGACCTCAAGTCAATCGACTCAGCGGCCTAGCAGTTCCAGTCGATATCAAACGGTGAGTTCGGCACCAAGTCGGCCCAAAGCGACCCCGGTCGTCCGTTCTTCATCCTATACTTCGAGGAGCACATCTTCCCGTAGCCCGGAGAGCACATCTTCTAGGGGATCGTATTCAAAAACGTCGTCCAGCAGGAGCACATCGGCCTCGAGTAGTCCCTCACGAAGTACCTCTTCGCCAAGCCGATCAGTTAGTCGAGCCCGGCAAAAGACCCGCTAAGGGTTCTAAGATCTGAATTAAGCCCTGTGGAGCGATTCACGGGGCTTTTTCGTAGGGATACCTTATCTCTAATTATCCTTATGTCGGTTTAGATTTCCACCGTTGGCAGAGGATAAAATGAAAACCTGATCTTTTCCATGAACTACTTTTCTAGAGAGTAGATCTTAAGGTCGTCGATGATAGCCTTCTGGGGCACAGCAACTCGGAGGGCCCGTTTTGTGGGGTGAGCGATTCCTTCGGAAGTGAACGATCCGGCTTTCTGATTATTGATTAAGACGGTCATGGTTTTGCCCTTAATTGTGACCGACAGGGTGTGCCACTTATTGGGTTCAAGCCTATTTGCGAAGCGTTTGGTTTTGGTTTTGAGCATTTTTTGCTGTTCTGCCGTGATTGTTTTATCCTGACGGGCTTTGCGAATCGCGAGCTTCATAGTGCCGGTTTTGAGATCATTGATCTGGACATTCTTTGTAGTGATCTTGGTCATGCAGAGGTGGCCGGCGTGGACTTCTTTGAATTTCAGGTCGGCGAAGTTCAGTCCAAGGCTGTCTTTTTCAGTTGGGAGTTTAAAGCGCAGCGTGACGCGACCATCTTGAAATTCTATGGGATGGACCACAGAGACAGCATGATCGGCAACGGGGTGAAAAGTGATATGCATCGCGCCATTCTTCAAATCGACTTGCTTGTTTCCTTTCGCTCGTTTCTTACTGTTCGACGACCAGCCCTTCCCGATTTCCTCCTTGGAATTATCTGCTTCTTCGCGCTCAAAGTCGTCTTCGAAGATCAAGGTGGCTTTTTCTTCCGCGCTAGAAGCCAAGGGAAAGAGTAGGGAGGCAAAGATGCAGATCGTATGTTTCATAGGATGCCTAATTACGCGCTGAATGGAAGAGTGGTCGCAAGAACGAAACTACTTCTAGCGATATTGAAAGGTTTGCTTGGGCGGAGAAAATCGTGGGGGGATACGAAAAGCCTGCTTTCCCTCGTATTTTTTGCGTGTTTTTCCCACCGTTAGCGGTTTCCCTCCCGCCCAGCAAAGCTATGTCCGAGAAACGCAAGCCCTACCCTTTCGATCAATTCGAACCCAAATGGCAATCCCATTGGTCCGAGAATAAAACTTACGGCACACCGAGTCCGGGTGAGGAGGGTTTCGATGCGTCCAAGCCGAAATACTACATTCTCGACATGTTCCCCTATCCTTCCGGCGCCGGTTTGCACGTCGGCCACCCCGAGGGATATACCGCAACTGATATAGTGGGCCGCTACAAGCGGATGAATGGCTACAATGTCTTACACCCGATGGGTTGGGATGCCTTTGGTTTGCCTGCTGAGCAATACGCCATCAAAACAGGGCAGCACCCGAGCGTTACCACGGAGGCCAATATCAACAACTTTCGTCGCCAGCTGCAGGAGCTGGGCTTTGCTTACGACTGGGATCGGGAGGTCAATACGACTGATCCAAAATATGTCCGCTGGACCCAGTGGATATTCCTTCAGCTTTACAATTCCTACTTTTGTGACGAGGACCAGAAAGCGAAGCCAGTCTCTGAATTGGAAGAGAAAGGATGGACGCAGGAGCAAATTGACGAAGTGCGCCTGGCATTTATTCATGAGGCGCCTGTGAACTGGTCTCCGAGCATGGGGACAGTCTTGGCAAATGAGGAAGTCCAAGAATGGAAAGACAAAGGTGAAACTGTCGAACGCCGTCCGTTGCGCCAGTGGATGTTGCGCATCACTAAATATGCCCAGCGCCTCATTGATGAACTCGAGCCGCTTGAGTGGCCTGAATCGATTAAAGCGCTTCAACGTAACTGGATCGGTCGAAGCGAAGGGGCAGAGGTTACCTTTGAGGTCGAAGGGAATGAGATTACCGTTTTCACAACGCGTCCTGATACCTTGTTTGGAGCGACCTATATGGTTCTCGCTCCCGAGCACCCACTGGTTTCTACAATCACTTCAGCTCCTCAAAAAGAAGCTGTTGAAGCATACGTCTCGGCATGTGCCAGCAAGTCGGACATGGAGCGTGGCCTTGATAAGGAAAAGACAGGAGTCGATACTGGAGCTTTTGCGATCAATCCAATGAATGGTGAAAAGATTCCTGTCTGGATTGCTGACTATGTCATGATGGGGTATGGCAGTGGAGCCATCATGGCGGTGCCAGCGCATGACACTCGCGATTTCGAATTCGCTCAAAAATTTGAGCTTCCCATTCTTCAGGTGGTTCAGCCATCTGGTGATCAGGACTGGCAAGGTTGCACGGATCCTGGGACGGCCATTAATTCTGGTTTTCTTGATGGTCTTAAAACTAAAGACGCTAAAAAGAAGATTATCCACTGGCTCGTTGAAAACCGAAAAGGTGAGAAGAAGATCCAATTCAAACTCCGCGATTGGCTCTTTTCTCGTCAGCGTTATTGGGGTGAGCCATTCCCGCTCCTTTGGGATAAAGAAACCGGCCAACACTCAGGTCTTTCGGAATCCGAGCTGCCTCTTCTCCAACCCGAGATGGAGGACTTCAAGCCCACTGGTGACCCTCGTGGTCCCCTGATTAATTGCACCGACTGGATTAATTATAGCGATAAGCTCCAGCGCGAGACGAATACCATGCCTCAATGGGCTGGCTCTTGTTGGTATTACCTTCGCTACTGTGATCCAAAGAATACGGACCATTTCATCTCCCCCGAGAATGAAGACTACTGGGGCAATGAAGACGGTTTCGTTGACTTTTATGTTGGTGGAAAGGAGCATGCGGTCCTTCACCTTCTCTACTCACGCTTCTGGCACAAGGTTCTCAACGATCTTGGTCACTTGAAGTCCAAGGAACCCTTTAAAAAATATTTTGCGCCAGGACTCATTATGGGTGAGGACGGACAAAAGATGTCCAAGTCGCTCGGCAACGTGGTGAATCCAGATGATGTTGTAGAAAAATACGGCGCGGACTCTCTCCGTCTCTACGAAATGTTCATGGGTCCACTCGATCAGGATAAACCTTGGGCTATGAAAGGTGTTGAAGGTGTCCACCGCTTTCTTGCCAAAGTCTGGCGCGTCGCTTGTTCTGAGGACTCCGAAGGAAAGTGGGAGCTCAGCGGAAAAATCGTTGAAGGTCAAAATGATGACCTGGCTAAGGTCACACACCAAACGATCAAACGCGTCGAAGAGGCGATAAATTCGCTTCGTTTCAACACAGCTATCAGCGCGATGATGGAGTGCACTAATGCTTACACTGCGGCCAAGGAAGTCCCCAAGGATCTTTTCCTCACCTTTCTGAAGCTCCTCAGCCCCTTTGCCCCGCATCTGGCCGAAGAGATCAACTCCATTCTTGAAGAAGGAGAACTGCTCAGCGAACAAAGGTGGCCCGAGCTCAATGAATCTCTCCTCGTGGAATCCGAAATTCAGCTCATCGTTCAAGTCAATGGTAAGCTCCGTGCACGAATTTTAGTCCCGGCTGACGTCTCAAAAGAAGACGCGGAAAAAGCCGCCCTCGCTGACGAGAATGTCACAGCTCACACCAATGGCAAAACCGTCCGGAAGGTGATCGTAGTCCCTGGGAAACTCGTCAATATTGTCGCTAACTAGGTGAAGCCGACGATTTGCGTGCTTTACCGCGCGCTCGGGTGATCAAAATCAATCCCCTGATTTCAAAACTTTAATAAAGGCATCTTGGGGGATGTTGACTTTTCCGAATGCTTTCATTTTGGCCTTACCTTTTTTCTGCTTCTCTAGGAGCTTACGCTTACGAGAGATGTCGCCACCGTAGCACTTGGCAGTCACGTTTTTGCGCATCGCTGAGATGGTTTCTCTTGCGATGATGTTTCCTCCGATGGCGGCCTGGATGGCGACAACAAACATCTGAGTAGGGATAACTTCCTTAAGCTTGGCGGCTAGTTCCCGACCGCGATAAACGGCCTTGTCACGGTGAACAATGGTGCTGAAGGCTTCGACTGGATCACCGGCGATAAGCATGTCCATTTTCACCATGTTGGCAGCGCGGTAGCCGGCGTGCTCGTAGTCCATGGAGCCGTAGCCTTTCGTCATGGATTTGAGGCGGTCGTTAAAGTCGACAAGAATGTCTGCGAGTGGAACGACGGCGGTGAGGAGGACCCGGAATTCATCGATGGTCTCGGTGTTTTCTAATTCTCCGCGCTTCTCCATGATGAGTTGCATCGCGTCGCCAATGTAGTCGCCGGGAAGCATGATGAAGATGCGGACCATTGGTTCACGGATTTCCTCGATCGTTTGCGACTCTGGGAGATAGGAGGGATTATCAACGATGAGCTCTTCCCCGTCGGTTTTGGTCACTTCGTAAATCACGCTAGGATAGGTGGAGATGACGTCCATATCGAACTCACGGCGAAGACGTTCCTGGATGATTTCCATGTGAAGGAGCCCGAGGAATCCGCAGCGGAAGCCAAAGCCTAGCGCGGTTGATGATTCGGTCTGGAAGGTGAAGGCGGCGTCGTTGATCTGGAGTTTACCCATCGCGACTTTAAGGGCCTCGTAGTCTGAGGTATCGATGGGGTAGATCCCGGAAAATACCATGGGACGGATTTCCTTAAAGCCTGCGAGTGGTTCAGGACAGGGCTTGTCCTTGTGTGTAATAGTGTCTCCGATTTTTACTTCAGCAGACGATTTCATGTTGGCGATGATGTAGCCAACGTCCCCAGTCTGGAGCTTTTCAGTCTTTGTCATCTTTGGAGTGAAGTGACCGACTTCCTTGATCTCGTAGTTGGTGGGAGTATGAAAGAGCTTGATTTTGTCACCTTTCTTCATCTCACCGGAGACAACGCGAACGTAGGAGATGACGCCTCGGTAGGCATCATAAAGAGAGTCGAAGACCGAGGCACGAAGAAGGCCGTCTGGGTTTTCTACGGGGGGTGGAACGAGCTCTACAACAGCCTCGAGGATGTCCTCAATGCCGATCCCTTGTTTGGCGGAAGCAGGGATGGCGTGGTCACCAGGGATGGCGAGGATTTCTTCAAGCTGAGTCCGGCATCGATCGACATCGGCAGCAGGAAGGTCTATCTTGTTGAGAACTGGCACAATCGCGAGATCCTGTTCCATGGCGAGGTTTACATTAGCCATGGTTTGAGCCTCGACACCCTGCGCGGCATCAATGATGAGGATGGCGCCCTCGCAGGCGGCGAGTGAGCGGGAGACCTCGTAGGAAAAGTCGACGTGGCCAGGAGTATCGAGCAAATTGAGCTTATAGGTCTTCCCGTCCCTTGAATTGAAGACGATTGTGACCGGGTGGGATTTGATGGTGATCCCCTTTTCTCGTTCGAGGTCCATCGAATCGAGGTGTTGTTCCTGGGCTTCCCGTTGGGAGACTGTTTGGGTGTGTTCTAGCAGGCGGTCGGACAAGGTCGTTTTGCCATGATCGATGTGGGCGATGATGGAGAAGTTACGGGTGAGTTCGACGGACACGGGAAGATTGTGGAGGGTGAAGAGCGAATAGTGAAGGACGATTGCTACACCAGACGAGGGCGGGGATAGGGGGTTTCAAGAAAAATGGAAGAATGGAGTGACGAAATGGTGGTATGCTAAGTTGTTCTTTGGCACTTTTCTCCTCCTGTTTTATCTCTAACATGACTTGATGAGAGATTGTTTCTTTAGTAGTGCTCGAGGTTATAGAGAGACCATGAAAATCGTTAACCCTTTAAAAGCCATTCCCGTAGCGCTTGTTTTCAGTTTGCCAGTAATAGCTGATGATACAGTCGATTTGCCAGATGCCCCAAACTTGGTTTTATCCACCGTGGGCGCCCACCCAACTTTCAATGCACGGAATGATGGCTTTGGGGGAAACTCGGATGTTTTGGATGCCACTTTTCTAATCGATGTCGATTTCATCGACAAGATTGAAGGGCAACGGGAGACGATCTTCGAAACTGGAGCAGCTACGATTGGAACTTCCTTCGTTTATGAGGCGCCAAATACTCTTGTCGTCAGGAGTGTTGGGAATGGTGGACTTGCGTTGGTGACAGCCAGTTATGCCCTTCCTCAGCCGGTGATCGACGGAGGGGAAGTTGAGGTTGGGTTCACGATAGATGTTGATGATGGCAATGGATTACAGGCCTTATCGATTGTCGTCGATGGGGGAGTAGTTGAGACACAGGCCGGCACAACGGGTGGCGATTGGTCTGGTGGAGATGGCGCGCGTGTCGGAGCGGCGGGGGGAGTGACTGGTAATGGCGCAAATGGAACACTCCCATCATCTGCTTTCACCTCGGGCACTCTGAATCTCGCGAATGGTCTGCGTTTTTATGCCAACACACGTTGGATTCCGGTTGGGAATGATAGTGATAATGATGGATTGCCTGACTGGTGGGAGCAAATTTATACGCCCGGTGACCTTGACGAATTAACAACCGGAGGGGACGCGGATGGCGATGGCTTGACTGATGATGCGGAATTTACAGCCGAAACAAATCCGATGTTAAACGATACCGATGAAGATGGGTTGACGGATGGGATTGAGGCAAATCCGGCTGAGATTGGATATCTAGGGACCAATCCTCTAAAGGCAGATAGTGATGGCGATGGACGGAGTGATGGAGCGGAGGTTAATGACCTGCCTACGAGCGATCCCTTAGATCGTGACTCGGACGATGATGGCGTTGTCGATGGGATTGAGGTCTTACAGGGGACTGATCCGAATGACTCGGCGAGCCGCTCCGACTTGGGAGAGTTTTTAGTCGCGTATTACTCATTGGACCGGCTTGGTGCGGGGCTGGAAGCACCGGACGCTTTCGGGTTTCATCATTTAACTGGGTCGAACCTTGATCAGGCAGCTGTTGTGACGGGGAAAAATGGAAACGCGATCGTCTTTGATGCGACAAAAAAGACGATGCTTGCTCGGACGAGTGGAGGGGACGATAGCTTGCCAGTTTCAAAGCATCCCGAGCATTCAATTGTCATGTGGGTGAATGTCAAAGGGACTGGCCAAAACAATCTCAGTCTTTTTTCAGAAGGTTCGCTGACCGAAAATACGAGTCGATATAATCTCGGAACACATAATACTGGAGCAGACGATAGTCTCGATCTTTACCTTCGAGCTGCCGATGGCTCGAGCCCTAATCACCAGTATTCCACATCAACCCCATTGGATGGAACGTGGCATCATATTGCTTGGGTGGTAGCCGGCGAGCAAGCAACTCTCTATGTCGATGGGGTTGTAGATGCTTCTGATTTCACCTGGGTGGATCTTTATTCGCCGTCAGTCAATGCCACTTCACTTGGCGGAATTCAGCGGTCATTGAAGTCTGAGTGGATGACTGGTAAGATTGATGAAGTTTCTTTTTGGAATCTTGCACTGACAGCGACAGACGTGGCTGCTCTTGCTTCCTCAAATAATGCGCTCGCAGTGATTGATGATTTGGATCGTGACGGTTTGCCTGATGCTTGGGAAAGGAAGTTTGGGTTGGATCCAAGTAATGCAGGTGACGCTGCACTTGATGATGATAACGACGATTTAAGTAATTTGCAGGAGTTTGTGGCGGGAACTAATCCAACATTGCAGGATACCGATGGTGATGGATTAAATGACGGTGTCGAAACCGATGATGGGGTTTGGGTTTCGGCAGCCGCGACTGGAACGAGTCCTCGAAGTGTGGATACGGATCGTGATGGTCTAGATGATGCCGTGGAGGTTCCGAATCTGGCTTTTGATCCAGATAACCCATTTGGTCAGCCCGGAAGTGATCCTTCTCTATTCGACACCGACGGTGACGGGATTTCAGACGGCTCGGAGGTGCTTGCGAATAGTAATCCTGAGGATGCGGGATCTTCTCCGGTTGCCGAAGCTCTTGGGATTTGGCTGGCGGATGATGAAGCTTTGGGAACAGAGTTTGGAGGAGACGGCTGGGCGATGGGTTCCGAGGAAGCTCCGGCAGGGGCAATTCTTGATCCAATCAATGCTCCTGAGGTGGTTGAAATCTCGGCAGCGGGGGCGGCGCAGACCGGTTTAACACAAGCGGTTGATTTTACGGCCAATGCCCAGTTTGGAGTGGCAGCGGAGCCAAATTCTCTCTTCGAGCTGTTTGGGAGCACCACGATAACGGGAGACGCAACGATCGAAATGATTTTTAGCCCAGATTCGGATTTTGGAGGTCACCAGTATCTTTGGGAATCGGGAGGAACCGGTGATGGGCAGGGGATCGTAATCGTCGACACCATGCTCTATCTGGGCGTGAATGATTCCAATGGTGCTCCTTACGGAGGTGCTGTGGTAGGAGTCGATTTGGCCCCGCTGTATGGTCCATCAGGTTTTAGCCCGGATGATTATCTTGTTCTTCGCGCGGTCTTCCAATCCGGTAAAAAGGTGACTCTAGGGGTGACTCATTTGGGGACCGGCCTCTCAGCTGTCGCGTCAGATGAATGGAGTGGGAATAGTTGGGACGGGGGTGATATTATGGGAATGGGGCGTTGGTCTGGCGGTCGCGGGGGTGACCGGAATCAGCAACTCTCGACGTTGCCAGGAGCGACGACGGCATGGCCTGGCTTCGAAGGGCAGATCGCCAAGTTTAGTCTCTTTGCGGTGCCGCTTCCGGCCACAAATTCATCAGTGACGACGAATACGCTCGAAATCACAAATATCATTTACGATGGGGATTCGGATCGAATCACACTTACTTGGAATACTAAATCAGGAAAAGTTTATGGGGTCTATGCCTCGCCTGACGGACAAGACTGGGCCACTGAAATCGATGACAGCGTGACCTCCGATGGAGACACTGCGACCTTCACCTTTGGTAATCCTACACCGGGTCTTGAGCGCCAATTCTTTCGGGTCGTGGAGTTTTAAGGTTGCTAGAAGCACGAGGCCGAGTGCGGGAGCAATCTCGCGCGCGGCAGATTAATAATCCATGGGAATGGGATCGGTTGGAAGAACTTCATTACCTTCCCAGATCACTTCCTTAGTCTTGGCATCGTAGGTTAAAATGCGAGAACGACTTCCGGGAGCGGGCTTACGGCTGGCTTTAGGAATCCACTTTTTATGCTCGGCAATGACTTTTGCGTAACCGGGCTTCCCGATCAGGTTTACCCATTCGTTTGGATCCTTCTTCATGTCATATAGTTCCTCGCTGCCGTCTGCGTATTGGATGTAGCGCCAGTTCTCCGAGCGGACACCATGGTTGTCGTGATTATGCGTTGTGATGGCCGGGCGCTCACGTTTGACTTTGGCATCTTTGAGCTGGGGCATGAGACTGAGGCCCTCGAGATGGTCAGGCTTTGTTGCTCCTATAAGTTCGGAAAGCGTGGGGTAAATATCGAGCAGCTCGGCAGGCTGGCTCGAAACACCTTTGGCAATTCCGGGTCCAGTGAAAATGAGAGGAACCCGGGTGCCGTCATCCCAAAGGGTGTTTTTACCGGTGATTCCTTTTTCGCCGATGTGCCAGCCGTGGTCTGACCAGAGAACGACGACCGTGTTCTCGGCGAAACCATTGCGCTCTAGTGCTTCCATGAGCTTCCCAATTTGAGCATCTACAAAGGTGGTGCAGGCGAGGTAACTCCGGGTGAGGTTCATCCATTCGTTGTGTTCTTCGAGCCAACGGAGACGGGGCTCCGGAAGCGACCAATGCAGATACCAAGAGAAGCGGGGGGTGTCTTTGCGATCGTCGCGTTTGATTTGAGCCAGCTGAGTTTTGTCCTCGGGATGCATGTCGAACCACTTCTCGGTTGCGAAGCAGGGAACGTGTGGAAGAAAAAATCCGGCTGAGAGAAAAAATGGACCTTTGGGTTTTGAATCCAAAGTTTTGACGGCCCATTCGGCGATCTTGTAGTCGCCCTTATCCTTGTCTTGGTGCGGAAAAAGGCCCCAGTCGACAAGCTTCATTTTGCTGGGAGTATCGATGAGCTTTTTCTTAGGGAAGGGAGCTCCAGTGGCGCCGGGCCCAAGGTGGTCGAATTCAGAATCCCCCTTTTTTCTGCCATAATTACCATGATAGATTTTTCCGGCCGAATAGGTGGTGTAGCCGTTTGCTTTGAGATGTTGTGGGAGGGCGGCTAGGTCTTTATAGGGATCCAAATTTCGAAACCAGGGTGCGAGTCCGTAGATACCAGTGGTATCAGGGCGGAGGCCCATCATGAGGCTGGCACGCGAGGAGTTACAAAGGGGCGACTGACAGTGGGCGTTCGTAAAAAGAGTGCCCTGAGAAGCCAGTTTATCGATATTGGGAGTCTTTGCATTTGGATGTCCGCCAAGGCAGCCAATCCAATCGTTTTGATCATCGATCGCGATGAAAAGGATGTTGGGCTTCTCAGCGGCGAGGGAGGTGAGAGAGACAAAGAGGGTCAAAAAAGCGATGCGCATGCGCTACTTTAAGTAGACTTCGGCAGTGAAGTCGACCCGCGAACTCATTTCAGCCTCGCGAATGCGATGGTTCTGAATCACACCCGGACGTTTTTTTTCCCATTCGTCGACCTGCTTAAGCCATTCGTCAAGTGAGCCGGTTGGGCCACTGAGAGTGAGAATGACGTCGATAAATTGTTGGTCCTCGGAGGGGTCGATGTGTGCGTGACGGACGTCGATTTCTTTCGGGACATCGGGAAGTTGACAAGCTGTGGTGATCTGAGCGGCGACAGCGCGGAGGCCTTCCTTTTTCTGGTATCGGTGGAAGAGGAGCATGGCGACCACGGTGGCGAGAATCACCGTAAGGTAGGTCAGGACTTGGCGAAGGCGGCGAATGGACATATTGGGGAACGACTTGCCGAAAGGTAGAGGTCGCATTACATCTCTTCAATGATCTATCTCGATAACCACGCGACGACGGCGGTGCATCCTGAAGTGCTGGAGGCGATGATGCCCTTTTTGACGGAGCATTTCCATAATCCTTCAAGTGGGTATCGGGCCAGCCGGATCGTGAAGAATGCCATCGCAGAAGCTCGTGGGCAGGTCGCGGAATTGATAGGAGCGAAAGAAGAGGAAGTCATTTTCACGGGTTGCGGAACGGAGTCGAACAATATGGTCTTAAAGTCATTGGCGCGGATTTATGGTCGTAAGACCTCGCGAGTGATCACAGGTGAGATCGAACACAGCGCCGTTCTACGGCCTTGTCAGGCGATGGAAGACGTGGGCTTTGAGGTTCATCGTTGCGGGGTAGATGGTGAAGGAAGGTTGCGTCTTAATGAGTTTCGCGAAGCGTGTGAGGGAGCTCAGACTGGCTTCTCCAGCATCATGTGGGCGAACAATGAGACCGGTGTGATTCAGCCGGTGGGTGAGGCCTGTGAGATCGCAAAAGAGAACGGAATTGCCTTTCACACGGATGCAATTCAGGCGGTGGGAAAGACAACGGTCAACGTCCGTGAGGTCCCGGTGGATTTTCTGAGTATCAGTGGGCACAAATTTCATGCGCCGAAGGGCATTGGTGCGCTCTACCTCCGTGAAGGTGTTCGTTTTGAACCTTTGATCCGTGGAGGCGGGCAGGAGTTTGGGCATCGTAGCGGAACCGAGAATGTGGCTTACGTTGCGGGTTTGGGAAAAGCGGCAGCCATCATGAAAGCAGCCTTGGAGAAAGACCAGCATGCCGAGATAGCGGCGAATCGTGATCATCTCGAAAAACGTCTTTCTGAAGAAATTGAGGGCGTGACTTTGAATGGCTCTCGTGAGCATCGGGTGCCGACCTGTGCCCATGTTTCTTTTGAAGAATGCGAGGGTGCAGGGTTACTTATCTTGCTGGATGAAGCAGGAGTGCAGGTTTCGACTGGTAGCGCCTGCATGACCGGGAAGCAACAGCCCAGTCATGTCCAGAAAGCGATGGGGATTTCAGACGAGCAGGCTAAGAGTAGTTTACGAATTTCGTTCTCAAGTTTTACGACGCGCGATGATACCAATGAAGCAGTGGAGCGGATTAAAATGGCTGTGAAGAAATTACGGCAAGTTCAGGGTGGCAGCGGAGTAGGGCCTGTTGTCGTTTATTCCTAAATCCTTGTCGGAAGAAGCCGAGCCGTTTTTCGAGCTGCTTTGGTTTGTAAATGTGGACTGGTTTGTTCTCCAGAGCGCTGCTAGCGCTCATACTCGCAATCGAAGTTTCTGGAAAAGTCGTTGGCGGTTTGCCAATTGATCTCACTTGAAATAGGGTCCGTTTCGAATCATTCTTGGCGCAAGATGATGATCAAAATTATTCCCCGCTCTGTTACTTTCGCTGGTCTGTTGTGTTCTTCCGTGGCTTTAGCCGATAAAGAGCAAGCAATCTCACTTTTTAACGGCAAGGACCTAAAGGGCTGGCACACTGATGTTCCTGCCGCTGATAATAATCCCGATGTTAAGCCCAGCTTTATCGTGCGGGACGGCTTGTTGGTGAGTCTTGGTAAGCCAGGGGGGCATTTAATCACCGATAAGAAGCATGCGAATTTTCGTATTGAGCTCGAGTATCGCTTCGTGAACAAACCTGGTAATTGTGGCGTTCTCGTTCATGCTTCTACCCCGCGTGCCCTTTATAAAATGTTTCCGGCCTCTATCGAAGTCCAGATGAACAGCGGACACGCGGGCGATTTTTGGTGTATTGCCGAGAATATCGAGGTGCCGAATATGGAGAAGCGCCGGCCGAAGGGAAAGAATCAGAAATGGGGTGGTCAGCAAGGCGATGCGCGCCGTATCCTCAACTTGACGGATAATTCAGAGAAACCGGTGGGCGAATGGAATAAGATGATTATCGAGTGCCCTGGCGACGAAATTAAAGTTTGGGTCAATGGTGATATGGTGAACCACGGCAAGAATTGTACGGTTCAAAAAGGACAGATTGCGCTGCAGGCCGAAGGGGTGGAAGTTGAATTCAAAGGGTTAACTCTCACCAAGCTCAAGAAGTAAGATTCTTAGTCGCTCGCTTCTTGCTTCTGGAACGTAGCTATCCAAACTTCAAAGCGTGCCTAGCGAACCTATCATCACGACCGGCGAGGTCCTACTTGTCTACAGCGACCGCGCCTATCAGGTCAGCTTGCCAAATGGTAAGAAGGTAATTGCGCATCCGGCTAAGGCGCTCGAAGCGCAAAAAGATGAAATTGTCCCGGGCGCGAAGGTCACGCTGGAAATGACTCCTTTTGATTTCGAAAAAGCCCGCATCGCTGAAATTGCTCCTCCTTCCTGAAAATCATGCCTCGTAATTTCATCATCGGGACCGCCGGTCATATTGATCATGGGAAATCTACCCTCGTGCAGACTTTGACGGGCACTAACCCGGACCGCCTTCCCGAGGAGAAGGAACGCGGGGTAACGATCGAACTTGGCTTTGCCCATTTTTCGTTGCCTATTCCTAACACGCAAAGCGATACTTTTGAGATCGGAGTCGTTGACGTTCCCGGACATGCCGACTTCGTGAACAATATGGTCGCTGGGGTTGGGTCGATCGATCTCGCCATTTTTATCGTAGCGGCGGATGACTCGTGGATGCCACAGTCAGAGGAGCATTTGCAAATTCTCACTTATCTCGGGATCAAAAATTTCATTGTCGCTTTGACGAAGGCTGACTTGGTCGATGATCTTGAGTTCGTTACCGAAATTCTTGCGGATGATTTGCAGGGCACTGCTCTTGAGGGTGCACCTATCATTCCTGTTTCCGCCCCGACTGGACTCGGGATCGACGAGCTAAAAGGGGCTATTGCAAACACTCTTTCGGATGCGGCTGACCCCCGTGACTTTGAACAGCCGCGTCTTGCGGTTGACCGGGCTTTCTCGCCCAAAGGGGTGGGAACCGTCGTGACTGGGACTTTGACCGGCGGCAAACTAGCGGTGGGAACTCAGCTCACTGCCTATCCCTCGGGTCTCAAAACTCACGTGCGTTCGATCCAAAATCACAGTGCCTCGCTTGATGAAGCGGTTCCAGGGATGCGCACCGCCCTTAATCTCCCCGATCTTCCGCTTTCTGCAAAAGGAAAGAAAGGAGTCTCGCGCGGCCACCTTCTTGTCGGGGGAAATCCGGGCGAGGCAACGCTTGAGATTGATGTTGAAATCACTCGCGCCCGTCGCCCAATCCCTGGGCAAACGGGAACTCAGCGCCCTTTAAAATCAAACCACCGAATCTTTGTGCATCATGGTTCAGGTCGCACGCAAGCGCGGGTTCTTTTTCCCGAAGATATCGTGCTCAATCCAGGAGATACGTCGATCGCACAGCTTCGTTTTGATCATCCTATTCATACCTTAGCCGGCGAGCGGCTTGTGATTCGTGAGCTTTCCGGCGAAGCCACTTTAGCGGGTGCCATCGTGTTGGATCCCCATCCGACCCGCCGTCAGTTCCGCTCAGTGCAGCGTCAGTCATTCCTCCATGCCCGAGCGGAATCACCCAACGACCTTCAGGGGCTCTTGCGAACTCATCTGGAGCGGGATCATTTTGTTCCGACCCATGTTCTGAACCAGTCGCTTCCGTTTTCGGATGCCGAAGTTAAGGCTGCGCTAAAAAAGCTGACAAAAGCCAACGAGATTGTGGCCCGTGGCGAGAAACATTTCGCTTATGCGTCCTATTGGAAAGAGCTTTTTAAAAAAGCATCCAAAGCGGTTCAGGATTATCATCTCAGTCATCCTGATCATGTGGGAATGTCGACTGATCTTCTGAAAAAGAATCTTGGCACGGCGACGGCTGTTAATGGGCTATTTGATGCCCTTTTGATTCAGCTGTCCGAAAAGAACTTCAAGGTTGCTGACAATATTATCTGCCACAATTCCCATTCACTTGAACTTCCTCCTGAGCTCGAAGCTCCCGCTGCAGAGATCCTCAAAATACTCGACGAATCAGGCTTAGCTCCGCCATTACCAGCGGAGTTGCAAGCGACGCCAAATCATCAGGCGGCTTATAAATTTCTTGCACGGACGCGCCAAATTATTCCTCTTGATCCCAAGGTGACTTTGGGGGGGGGGATCTTCCAAGCGACTCTTGATAAGGTGAAAGATTTCATTGAAAAAAATGGGCAAGCGACGGCTTCCGAGTTGCGCCAGCATCTTAATACCTCTCGAAAGGTGATCATGCCTCTGCTTGAGCGTTTGGATCGCGATAAAGTCACCCGGCGTGAAGGTGATTTTAGGACCTTAATTTAGCTTTTTGAGCCGTCGTGGGACATTCCGATCCCAGTGCCCGGCAAAGGTAAGTTTTGATTACCGTCTTGCCTAGTTTTTGGATGGCGACTTTAAGAGTTGGTCCAGCCAGTCCATTGATTGAGCCTGCCAAGCATCCCACATGGGGCCTTTATAACCATTGAGTCCGTGGCCTCCCCGAGGGAGGGGGAGGTATTTCGAAACGACTTTTTTTTCGGCGAGGGCTTTGTAAAACTTTTCGCTGTTGCTAGCGGGAACGACGTAATCATCGATGGCGTGAGCGAGGTAGGTGGGAGGAGTTCTTTCGGTGATATGGAGTTCGTTGGAATAGAGCTTGATGAGCACGTCGCCGGGCTCGGCACCGAGGAGATTTCGGCGAGATCCTTTGTGAGTACCTTCGCGCATGGTGATGACGGGATAGACGAGAATGGCGAAATCTGGACGGCTACTTTGCCGTTGGATTGGGTCTGTGGCTTTGCTTTCACCAAGATCGTATTTGGTGATGGCCATGGAGGCAAGATGGCCGCCAGCAGAGAACCCGATGATGCCAATTCGATCTGCCTTTAGGTTCCAGTCTGCTGCTCGCATGCGGGTCATCCGGAGCGCACGTTTGACATCGAGAAGCGGGCGGAGTGGGTTTCCTCTTGGCAGACGATAACTGAGCACTACTCCAGTGATGCCGTGGGTGTTGAGCCACTTAGCGATGGGAGCACCTTCGCCTTTAACAACCTGTCCGTAACCTCCGCCGGGCGTAATGACGAATGCGGTGCCATTTGGCCTCTCAGGGTGAAAGATTGTGAGAGTGGCATTGGCCTGCTCGAAGTGATCATTGCCAAGTGGAGCTTTTCCCTCAGGCCACAGTTTGATCGTTTCATGAGATTGTTGGGCGAAGAGATTCGCGGTCAGGATGAAGAGGATGGCGAATGTATTACGGGAAAATTGGATCATTGAGAGAAGGGTGGCGGAGAGGATGAATGGCCGCAAGTTCAGTTTTATTTTGCACACGGGTGTGTTCGAAAAATCGGGAACGAAAAAGGGTATCTTTTTTAGAAAAAGTGGGAAGAAGTGGCGCTATCATTTCCCGGTGGGATTTCGAGGTAGCCAGTGCCTTCGAGAGGGGTCACGAAATCGCCCGAGTTTTGTGGAGAAAGGGATACTGCCTTTCCTTCAGGACTGATTTTTGCGGGGAGGAATTGAGTGAGGAATGGGTGCTGAGAAATAGGCTCTGCGAGTGGGAACGTGATTCCTGCTTTGTCGGGGGCACCGGTCATACGACGGAGGAGAGGGACAACAAAGCGGCGGAAAGTGGTGAGGGTAGAGTTGGGATTGCCAGGAAGAGCTACGATGCCTTTCCAGAAGGCGAGTGGCTTACCTGGGCGCTGTGCAACTCCGTGGAAGAGAGGGTCACCACGGAGCGATTCGAGGGCCGGTCGGACGAAGTCTTTTCGGCCTTTTGAAATGCCGCCAGAGAGAATGACGAGGTCGCATGATTCGAGCGCTTGGGCAATTCCGTTGGTGGTCGCTTGAAGATTATCGGGCAAGTGGTCCCAGCTGGCATCAATAGGCCCCCAATTTTGGATGGCACTCAAAAGAGTGATGCCGTTGGATTGTCGAAGTTGGTGGGGAAGAGGAGTTTCATGAACCGGGATTAGCTCGTCTCCAGTAGTTAGGATCTTGATGCGAGGTAAGCGGGTCACTTTGACTTGAAGAGCTCCGATGGAAGCCATCATGCCAAGGTGGCCGGGGTTGATTCGGGTCCCAGATTTGATCATGAGGTCGCCGGCTGAAGCATCGGATCCTTGACGGTGAATAAATTTTCCAGGAACCGCATCACCGTTGATGGTGGCGTGAGTTTCGGTAAGTGAGACTTCTTCGTAGGGAATCACAGTATCGCAGTCGGGCGGAATGACAGAGCCGGTCATGATTTGCCAGCAGTGTTTTTCCTTAAGCGGTGGCGGAGTGGGGTTGCCTGCGGCATGAATGCCTTGCAAGGTGAGGAGAGAACCCTCGAGGTCGGAAAATCGAAACGCGACACCATCCATCGTGACTCGGTCAAAAGGTGGAAAGGGCCGATCTGCGAAAAGATTTTCTCGCAGAACACGGCCGAGAGAGTTTTCTAAGGCAACGGTTTCGGTCTCGAGGAGATCGATGTTAGAAAGCATTAGGGATTCGGCCTCAAAGGGCGTGATCAAGCTCATGGAGTGAGTTTGGTTCAATCGCGGGAACTTCTCAACTGTCACTCGTTAAAAAATGAGTTAAGCTTTCGTTGTGCGACTTGCTTTCTTGTTTTTCCTCCTCCCTCTTCTCCAGGCCAAGACGATTCGGGTGGCGACTTACAATGTGGCATTATCGCAGAGCGGCGAGGGTCGTTTGGCAGCGCTGCTGCGGACAGGAACCAACGCGTCGGCGAAGCGGGTTGCAGAGGTGGTTCAGATTGTGCAGCCGGATGTCCTTTTACTCAATGAGTTCGATTATGATGCGAATGGCACGGGAGCGACCCGGATGAATGATCGTTTTCTCAACGTCAGCCAGAATGGCCGTGCCGCTCAAAATTATCCTCATCGTTACGTGGCGATTTCAAACACTGGAATCCATTCGGGATTTGATTTGGATAACAACGGGGTGATCGATAGCACGCCAGGTGACCAAAATTATGGGGGTGATGCCTTCGGATTTGGGGAGTTTCCGGGGAAGTTTGCGATGGCGGTTTTTTCCAAGTATCCGATTGATATAGAAGCGATTCGGACTTTTGAAGAGATTCTTTGGAAGGATATGCCGGGGAATTTGATCCCGCCGGGTTTTTACACAGCGGACGAGCAGGAGGTCATCCGAATCTCCTCTAAGAGCCATTGGGATGTCCCAATCGAGATTCTGGGTACTCGTTTTCATTTCTTGGTGAGCCATCCGACCCCGCCGGTTTTTGATGGAGCCGAAGATCGTAATGGTCGACGGAATCACGATGAAATCCGGCTTTGGTCGGACTATTTAACACCCGGTTCTGCTGGTTATCTGAGCGGAGGTCTTGGGGAGGGAGAGAGGTTTGTGATTGCGGGTGATCAAAATGCTGATCCAACGAAGGGCGATAGTGTAAATGCGGCGATAAATCAGCTTTTGGATCATCCGCGTGTAAGCGGTGAATTTGTGCCAGCCCGAACGGGTGAAACTACGGCATCCAATCGCTTTGATACCGCGACCTTTCGGCTTCGGGCCGATTATGTTCTCCCCTCGAAGGAGGGATTCCTAATCGAAGATGGAGCGGTTTATTGGCCCACCAAATCAGAGGAAGGCGCTAGCCTCGTCACGGTGTCGGACCATCGACTTGTTTATCTAGATTTAAAATTAGTTCCTTTGATTGATGAAGTGGTTCAGGATCTTTCGGTTGAGAGCTTTGACCGTAAATTGGTCTTTCGTTGGAAAGCGAAAAGCGAGGCTTCATATCGGTTAGAGAAAGCTACCAATCTGGATTTGGATACGTGGATTCGGCTCGATGAAGTTGAAATTGAGATCAATGAGAATAGAGCGACTGCTATTTTTTCCGAGCCGGTAGATCGGTCGTTTTTTAGAATTGTGGCCTATTACGAATAGGAACCAGTCCTTTTAAGGGAATATGAGGAACCTTCCGTCGGGAAAGAAGGAATTGAGGTTGGAAGTTATTAGGGAAGAAATTTTTCCTCGATGAACTTGCGACGACCCAGTTTGCCAGAAATTTTGACCTTTCTCAAGATTCTCAGAAATCGTTAGTCTTAACAGCATGCGGCTTCTTCTGCCTCTTGGGCTCTTGGCGACCACGATCTTTGTTGCTTGTTCGACAACTGCTCGCTGGGCTGGGCGAGATCCAGTAAAATCAACGCTACCCCGTTCTGCTAATTTGAGGCTCGCGGAGGCGAATCTGATTCGGATTTCCGAGGTGGATCGCAGCATCGCGATTGATCTGCGCTATACCCGGGAATCAGCGATCGCGAAGAAGCCACTTTATTCGAAAAATATGCCGGCTTTGCTACGTCCTGAAACTGCAGTCAGGCTTCGTAAGGCTAATGAGCTGGTGAAGCTTTATGGTTATCGCATTAAGGTGTGGGATGCTTATCGTCCTCCCAGCGCTCAATTGGTTTTGTGGGATTCATCCGGCCATGATGATCGTTTTGTCGCGAACCCCTTCAGCCAACCTTCGCAGCATTCTTGTGGAACGGCCGTTGATGTCACTTTAATCGCAAAATCTGGTAAGGCGGTTGAGATGCCCACTGGCTTTGATAGTTTTACCCCGCAGGCGGCCGCGGCCTACCAACATCCGGATCCGAAAGTGATGAAGCGAAAGAAAATTCTTCAACAGGCAATGAGAAAGGCGGGCTTTTTCCCGCTGCCTAATGAATGGTGGCATTTCACTGATCGTAATTTTCGCAACTATCCGAATACAATCCCGCTCTCTTCGATCAAATCGGCATTTTAGTCCTATGAAGCTTCTCGTATTCTTTCTTAGCTGTCTTTTGTCGCCTGCCGAGATCAAGCCTTTGATCTCTTCCTACCTCGGTGACAACCAGCGAAACTTTTATGGGAATCAAGCTCCGTCAAAATTACGGATCAAGTGGAAGACGTATATGGGTTCAGGTCAGACCACGTTTGGGGCCGAGGCTGTTCAGAGCTGGAAGGGCGTGGGTTGGACCGGCCAACCTTTGGTGATTCAGGAGAGTGAAGAGCTCTATCTCATTCAGGGCACATTGAGCCATCACCTCAAAAAGATTAGGGCTCGTGACGGGAAGGTGATTTGGTCAACCAGTGTTGGCGATGCGATTAAGGGGACTCCTACTTTTGTTGATGTGGGTGGTCCAGCGGCGACGCGCCACACTCTGATCGTGGGCAGTCGTAGTGGGTTTGGGCAACATTGGCGGAATGGAACCGCCTATAGTCTCCACGGGATTTCTTATACGACAGGGAAAAGATTATGGGCATACAACTCGCAGGCGACGGCATCAATCAGTCGGGACTGCGATGCCTCCGCTGTGATTCTGGGAAGAAAGGCTGCCATTCCTCTCGAGAATGGATACTTCACGGTGTTTTCTCCGGATGTCCGTAATGCGCAAGAAGGTGGTGGATTGCCAAGCCCGGAGATTATTGAACAAACCCGGCTTTTTAAGAGTTCCGATTTTGAGCTTTATCGGAGGGAGTTGTGTTGCGAATCATCTCCCACGATGGTTGGGAATACAGCTTATGTGGCAGCCGGAGTGGGACGGGTCTATGCTAGTGGATTGGGCTTCTTTGGGGTTACTAGCACCAAGCTTGAGATTGGTGGCGATCTCAATGGGACGATGCCGTTAACAAACGACAAGCACCTTTTACTTGGAATCGAGAAGCAGTTTATTTCAGGACAGGGAGGGGTGGTGAAGTTCTCGACTAGCGGGAAAGTAAAGTGGTTTCACCCGCTTCCGGATCGAAAATGGTATACGTGGAATGGTGGTCTCGTAGGAAGTCCGTCGGTCAATCATCGATACAATTCAAAGGTTTCAAAAGATCTTGCCTGCTTTGTTGGCATTGATGGTGTGCTGACTTTGGTAAATCATAAGAAATTACAGCCGGGGGTGAAAAACTGGGGGCCAAGACGATTGGAGCAATACCCGGCGCCTTTAGTTTTGGATCGGGTGCAATTACCACAGGGTTCGATTTCTACTCCCCTCTTCGTGGGTGATAAAATCGTGGTGGGCTATGACAGTGGCCTAGATCTTTATCAGGTGACTCCGGCCGGGAAATTGGTCCGTTTAGATCGTTTGGAGGGACCGATGTTCGATGCAACCCCAGTCGTCTGGGATGAACGTGTCTACGCGGGATCTAAGGATGGCTTCTTATATTGTCTCGGTCATTAGTTCAGCGCTTTTGAACAGCCTCGTTGAATCCAGCACGGTCATCTTGTTCCGCGGTCTATCTCGTTTTGGATCGATTGAGAAAAGGACGGGAGTTAACGATTTGGAGGATAAGCTCACGGGAAGAGTCGTTCTTTTTTGCGATTCCAGTCACGATCTGGTTTACGGTGACTTCGTCGTAGTATTCGAGTCCGCGACCAGTGGCGTAGCTGATAAGTTTTCGTGTCATGTTTGCCGAGAATTTATCCTTACCCGCTAGGAGGAGCTGCTTGAGTTCCTTCGGTGTGGAGAAGGTGATGTCGCCTGGAAGGGTGGCGGAGCTATCAATGGGTCTTCCATTGGCGTCTTTGGAGCGCCAGCGACCGATCGCGTCGAAGTTTTCGAGGCCAAATCCGAGGGGGTCTATGCGGGCATGGCAACTGGCGCATTGCTTAGCTTTTCGATGGCGGTCGAGCTGTTGACGGAAGGTGAGTCCGTCAGCTTTGGTGTCGTCGGCTGGGAGTTCTCCAGCATCGGGCGGAGGGGGTGGAGCGGGGTCTCCGAGCATGGCGTCGAGGATCCAAACACCACGGTGTACTGGGCTGGTCCTGAGGGGTAGGGAAGTTGCCGTGAGAATGCTGCCCATACCGAGAATTCCGCCACGGTTTGGATCATGCAGCTTGATCTTTCGGAGTTCGTTTCCAGTTACGGGTTCTTTGAGCTGATAATGACGAGCCAGAGTTGCATTAGCGAAGGTGTAATCACTATTGATAAGGTCAGTAAGAGGGCGATTTTCACGAATGAGATGGGTGAAAAATTCAATACTCTCATAATACATTGAGCGGCGGAGTTCGGGAGTGAAGCTGGGAAAGCGTTTGGGGTCAGGATCGACTTGGTCGATCATTTTGTCGAACTCAAGCCAACGTCCGGCAAAGTGTCGGGAGAGTGCGGTAAACTTAGGGTCAGCGATCATGCGGAGGGTTTGCTCACGGAGGATCTTGGGGTCGCGGAGTTTCCCCTGATCGGCGAGTTTGAAGAGTTCACGGTCAGGCATGGAGGACCAAAGGAAGTAGGAAAGGCGGGTGGCAATTTCGAAGTCGTTGAGCGGCCACTCGTCCTTGCCGGGTTCGTCGTGTTCGGCACGGAAGAGGAACCGTGGATTGACAAGAAGGGCGGTGAGAGGTGCTCGGAGAGATTGCTCGAAATCTTTATCGTCTTGTTGTGCTCTGGCAAAAGCCTTGAGAAGTGGGTCAAGGTCTTCTTCGCTGAGTCGGCGGCGATAAGCTAAAGTGGCGTGGTAGGTGAGAACTTGTCTGGCCGCAGATTTCGGGTCGTTCTCGGTATCAGGTAGTTTGAAAATGACTTTCTTTTTTAATGCCGGATCAGCATAGACCGAATCAATTACCTTCTTAGCGGCCGAAAGATATTTTTCGAGCAGAGTGGGGGTGGAGAAAAGAGCGTCTGCCATATTGTCGAAACCTTCGCCACCTGCGCCATCAGCCGGGAAATCTTTGGATGGGTTAAAATTAACCCCGAAAAGGTCACGGACCGTATAGTGGTATTCGTTACGATTGAGGCGGCGCAGAGTCGTGCGTCCGGCGCGTTGGGGGACGTTCCCGGACCTCACGCGCTCGACCACTTCGGAGAGGGCCTTGATCAGCGTTTCACGTTCGGTATCAGTAGGCTGGATATCTTCGTCATCGGGTGGCATTTCCTCGTGTTCAACCTGGTCGATGATATTTTCGAGGAGCTGGAAGTTTTTGAAGGCGTTGTCGATCGAGTCGATTTCGTGAAGAGTGATTCCGCCTTTTTGTTTGTCGGGTCCGTGGCAGGAAATGCAGTGCTTCTTGAAGATCGGATGGGCTTGATCGGCAAAGCGATCGGCAAAAGCGGGAGCAACGCAGCTGAGAAAAATAAAAATGGAAGTGAATAAAGGCACTTTGGATGGGATACGGCAATTTTGACGCCAATGTATCAGGAGAGATACCTCTTGGCGGCGGCGATATTTTGAGTAATTTTTACAGATCATGATAGCGCGATTTTCTGTAATTTTCTCAATTATTTTGGTTGGGGTAGCTTGGGCGAAGCAGCCTAACGTTTTAATTCTTTATGCTGATGATTTGGGATTTGGAGATTTGGGCTGCTATAATAAGAAGAGTCGAATCCCAACTCCGAATCTGGATCGCTTAGCGAGCGAATCAGTGCGATTTACCGATGGACATTCTTCTTCTGGAATTTGCACTCCATCGCGTTTTGCGATGCTGACGGGTCGTCATCATTGGCGTGACTTTCATGGAATTGTGAATGCTTTTGGAGGTTCGGTTTTTAAGCCCGAGCGGCTGACCTTGCCGGAGATGTTAAAGGAAAAAGGTTACAAGACAGCTGCGATTGGGAAGTGGCACTTGGGTTGGAATTGGGATGCGATTCGAAATAAGGAGGTGAAAGCGATCACGGTTCAAGAGGGTAGAAGAAAGAAGCAACAACTCGGGCCGGAAGCCTTTGATTGGACCAAGTCAATTCCGAACGGTCCGCTGAATCATGGATTTGATTATTACTTTGGCGACACCGTAATTAATTTCCCGCCCTATTGTTGGATTGAAAATGATAAGGTAGTCAAAGCTCCCGACACCCTCATGCAGACAGGTAAGTGGAAGAAGATTAAGGAAGGGGGGTGGGAGTGTCGTCCGGGGCCCATGGTGACCGGTTGGGATCCTTATGAAAATATTCCGACAACCACAAAAAAGGGTGTGGATTATATCAAGGAGGCTGCGAAAGCTGAAGAGCCGTTTTTTCTCTATTTTGCCTATCCTGCGCCGCATGCGCCTATTATCCCGAATGATGAATTCGATGGGAAATCAAAGGCAGGGCCTTATGGAGATTTTGTTTATGAGACCGACCACTCGATCGGACAGCTTTTGCAGGCGCTCAAGGATTCCGGACAGGCCGAAAATACGATTGTCATATTTTCGGCAGATAACGGACCCGAACACTACGCTTATGCGAGGGATGCCAAGTTTGATCACTGGTCGGCTCATCCCTTTCGAGGCTTAAAGCGTGATGCTTACGAAGGAGGTCATCATGTACCTTTTATCGTTAAGTATCCCGGAGTGACGATGGCTGGAACGGTTAATGATGCGCTTGTTTCCCAAATTGATATCATGGCGACTTTGGCTTCGGTGGTGGGTTATGATCTTCCCGACAAAAATGCGGCTGAGGATTCGCACGATCTTTTACCACTTTTGAAGGGTGAGGTGAAATCGATCCGAACGAGCCATATTCACAATACCTTCGACCACACGTGGGCTTTTCGTGAGGGTGATTGGGTCTTGGTGACTGGGAAGAGTGGTCATCACTCACGAGTGACTAAGGAGTGGTTGAAGAAGCACGATTACCCGAAAACTGAGAGTAAACAGTCTCGGCTTTTTAATCTCAGGGAAGACATTGGACAGCGTAATGATCTTGCCGCGAAACATCCTGAGAAGGTGAAAGCGATGGAGGCTTCATTGGCTCGAATCCGCGAGCAAGGTTATTCGGCGCCGAGGCTGAGAAAGTGATTTCAGTAACGAGGGACGCTTGGCTCTTTTGATTTAGAAAAAAGACAGATCTGATGCCTGACCCGAGCGGTATGTTTGTAAACTCAACGTATGTCTCTTCGCCCTTTGAATGAGATGTTGTCACTCACCCCGAGGCTGGGCTTCCCCCTTAAAATCTAAATCTCAAGGCGGCGCCTGGATATTTCATTCCCCAGTAAATCGCGCTCAGCGAAAGTTTCTCGTTGACCTTACGGTTCAAGGAAAGGTGGCTGTCAGTACCGCTATACTGGAACATAAGAGAGGCTTCCTTGTGAGCAAAATTGATGCCGGCGAGTGGTCGTGTTTCGTTTAGGCGGTCAATCCAGACCGCGCCCACATAGGGAGAGGGAGTGATGTTAAGAAATTTAAGGTTGGGCATCGCTTTGCTCACGGTAGCGAAGTAGGAGCGTGACTGTGTTTGAACTCCCTTGGAGGTAAAGTCATCAAAACTTGTCCCAAGTAAAATCGCTGGCTGCCATCCTTTCGGGTCCTCACTCACGAGTCGATAGGTTGCGTTGAATTTTAACTGGTCGATGAGCGGACGATAGTCAAAGCCCACACCTAGATCCCGGGTCGCCCAATAGCGCAGGCTCATAAATTGCTGTCCTGCATCAGATTTCTCAGGAATCCAGCGTGCCGTTAGCACAAACTTGTAATGATTTGCCACGCCACTCACGGTGCCGCCTTCGCCTGGTCACATCGGTCAGGTAGGCACCTGTGAGACCAATCCTCCATCGTCGGAATCGATTAGGGTTCCATCTTGGCAAACTTGAGTTTCAGGCCCGACGGCGCTCAACCATCGAGTGAAAAAAGAAATCTTGCCGCCAGTCGGCTGACTTGGCGAATGGAAGGCACTTCTCGAATCATTAGGTGCTCCCTTTGCGATAGGATTTAATGCGTCTTGTCCATGGCTATTAGATACCATCGAAAAAAATAAGGCGACGCCAAGAAGGTGAATGGGTGTTAGTAGCTTCATAAACTTCTCCGAAAGATATAGGCATTGGGAACTTCGATAAGAAAAAGCAGCGTAATTCATTACGGGTTTTAGCTCCGGGCGATTGCCGCTAGGCCTAAGTCCATTAATTTTTCAGTAGCTCGATGGCTTGGTTTTATCGCAGAAAAAGCCGCCACTAGCCCTTACATTGGCAGCTGTTTTCGCAACAGCCCGTACCCGAAGCGTGACCACTCGCGCAGGCTTCACTGCAGAATTCTTTGCCATCTAAGGTGACACGGTGGTCGTCATAGACTTCACATTTGCAATCAGGGCATTCACATTTGGCTAAATCTTTGTTCATTGCGCAAACACATGAACATATCCTCAGGTATTTGTCTATTGTATTTTTATGATTTTTAAGAGAGTATCAACTGTGGCCAATTCTCCTACGGATAAAATTTGCGAAACTAAGTGTTCCGACCCTCATTCGGGTGCCGCAGGACAGGTGGTTCCGTTGGCAATGGGGAAAGCCCAAAAAATGGGCGAGTTTTTCAATGTTCTGAGTGATCCTACTCGTTTGCGTCTGATTTCGCTTCTGGCGGAAGAGGAGTTTTGCGTGTGTGATCTGGCGATTCAATTGGAAATGACAGACTCCGCCATTTCTCACCAGCTTCGTGCTCTGCGTGCTGCCCGGCTTGTCAGTTACCGGAAATTAGGTCGGCAAGTTTTTTACCGTCTACACGATCAACATGTTGTCGATCTCTACCGCACGGTCCATGAGCACTTGGAAGAGTAGCCCCCATCACTGAGTGATCTATCCCGATTCTCCCCAAACTTGATCCCTGAATCCGGAAAGGGAGGGGGAGTAAATCAGGGGTGAGGAATGTGGGGTTGACAGCATCAGATCCGTCTATCACTTGGCGGTTACACATGAGATGCGTAACTAAGATATGACGATTGGGGACTAGTCCGAAGTTTGGCAAAATGACCTGGCTCAGCCTTTATTGTCGTAGTATTTCCATTTTCCTTTATGGCGGCGGAAACGAGAGTGCTCGCGGAGTTGCTGAACTTCTCCGTCCCAGTAGTAGTCCGCGATGAATTCGACTTTTCCTCGACTTTCATTTTTTTTGCCTTTCGAAATGGAGACGATGGTGAGGAATTTCCAGTCGGTATGGTGGATGGTGTCTTCGAGTTCGCGTTTAAGGTTCTGGCTGCGGTTGTCGGGATGAGTGGTTTCGATGAGGTAGTCGACGAGGCGAAAAAAGAAAGCGCTGTAGCGTGAGCGCATGAGTGCCTCGGCGGTTTTGGGCAGAGCCTTGTTCTGATGAAAGGGCAGGCAACAATCCTGATAGCTCTTTTTGCTCTTACAGGGGCAGAGCGAAAGGTGGCGTTCTTTTGGGATTTTTTCAAAGGTCTCGGACACAGGCGAGTGTTGGAAGCATCTTCTTCGATTGCAATTCCATCTTTTGCCGTGGGCCAAGAAGTCGGTTCCGTTGTGTGTTCTTAATTCGGGTGTTCTTCGAGGAGATCGGCCGGGGCGAGGAATCCGTTTTGAGCCTTCGTGGCCTTGCGGACTTCGGCGACTTTGGCTGGCGTGATCATGGGAGCTTTATTGCTAAAAGTGTTCCTCACGTAGGTCAGGACAGCAGCAATTTCTTCGTTGCTGAGTTGCTGGAAGGCGGTCATGGGAACTTGGCCAGGGTATTTTTTACCCTTCACCTCAATTGGGCCAAGGAGGCCGTGAAGAGTTAACTTGATAAGTCGTTCTTCTGATCCGTTGATCCATTTGGTTCCCGCCAGTGGTGGGAACATGGCGGCGGGGAGACCTTTGCCATCAGATTGGTGGCAGGTAATGCAGTGCCCTTCGCGGCTGTAAACTTCATGGCCCTTTTTGAAAAAGGTGAGGGCTTCACCTTTAAGTGGCGAAGTGGGTTGGGCAATTTTTTCGGCGGTGTCACTTTTAATTCCCTGGCCTTTGAGATGGGCGGTGGCGGTTTCTAGGACGGGTGCGAGCCATTTGTCGGACGGAGTTTTTGCGATTTCTTTAAGGATGGAAAGTCCTTGTTTTGGCGCGAGCCAAGAGGCAGCGACGGCGGTTGCAAGACGAACGCGGGTGGACTTGTCGTGGGCGGTTTTTTGAAGAAGGGTTGCCTGTTTTTTGATTTGATGGCCGGAGTAGCGAAGGACATCGACGGCGGCGGCGCGGACACGATCTTCTCTTGCGGTAAGGAGATATTTTAGAAGCTCCTCATCAACTTCATTGAAGCCCCAAGTGACCCAGAGAGCTTCGAGATAGTGAAGCTCGCGGCTAGGATCTTGGAGGACGTGTGAATTTACCCATTTTTTTAGGGCAGGGAGAACTTCGCTGGCGGGGCGGCCGCGGAGTTCGCGTCTCGTGCGGTAGCGGGTCCGGGACTCTGGCAGGGTCAAGTTTTCGAAGAGTTCTTTAAGCGATGCGTTGTGGATTTTTGCAAGTTTGACGAGGGGGCGATCAGGGTAGGTAATGCGGTAGATGCGGCCGTGTTTGTGGTCGCGGAGAGGGTCGCGCGCGCTGTGTTGCATGTGGCCGACGAGGACGTTGTGCCAATCACAAAGGTAGAGTGAACCATCGGGTGCGAATTCGAGGTCAGTAGGGCGGAAGTTACCATCTTTGGAAGTGAGTAGGTCATGACGATGTTTCGTTTTGTAGCCGGACTCAGAGTCTAGGACCTCGTGCTGTTTGGTGCCGAGAAATCCGATGGTGTTATTTAACAGGACGTCATCCTGAACTTCATCGGGGAAATGCCGGCTCGAAATGAATTCGAGTCCGGAGGTGGGGCGGACACGTTGATTTCTTTCCAAGATAGCAGGTGGCTTGGGGCAAAACTGACCATAGTCGACTCTCACCGAAGCAGGGGTCATCCAGTGGAGATCTGGGTCTGAGGTTTCGAGAAAGAAGGGTTGACCGAAGCGGTCAAAGGCGGTGCCCCATGGGTTGGGAATGGAGAGGCGGGCCGTGCGTTCAAGATGGTTGCGCTGTGGGGAATAGCGAAAGAAGCCGCCGTTGGAACTGCGAATCGGGCCGTGTGCGGTTTCGATATTGCTATGAAGGAAGGTCCCCTCGCCCATGTAGATTGCTCCGGAGGGATCGGCACAAAAGGCACTGATGACGTGGTGGGTGTCGTGATCATCGAATCCGCTTAGGATGATTTCGCGGACGTCGGCTTTGTCGTCGCCGTTGGTGTCTTGGAGTCGGAGGAGGTGGTTGCCTTGCGCGACGTAGATTCCGTCGTGTGAGATTTCGAATCCGGTGGGGAGATGAAGCTTATCAGCGAACACGATTTCTTTGTCTGCTTTACCATCGTTGTTGGTGTCCTCGTAGATAAGGAGTTTGTCATTGGGTTTGGGTTCGCCGGGTTTCCAGTGTGGGTAGGTTGGCATGGTGGCGACCCAGAGTCGGCCTTTATTGTCGAAGGTGATTTGGACTGGGTTGGCCAGGTTGGGGAATTCTTTTTCGGAGGCAAAGAGGTCAATTTTGTATCCGGGAGCAGTGGTGAAGGAGGCGAGGGCGTCGTCGCCGTAGAGGTATTTGGTGGTGCCGTTTTTGTGGGAGGGGCGGTAGTTGGTTTTAATTTCTGGGAGGGTGATGGTTTTGGCATCGGCGGCAGTGAGGTCAAAGGGTTTGCCTTGGGCGGCAGCCCAAATGGCCTGGTCGCGATTGGCGGTCATTTGCTCGAGTTTTTTAAGTTCGGCGGGATAGTTTTTTGGGCCGAAAGGATTGTGGCGCCGGCCGTAGACGTGGACCCCGTTTGGGATTTTGTAGTATTTTTCCCAGTGCCAGTTTTTTTCGCGGACGGCGTGATAGATGCTTGAGTCGGTTGCACTGGAAAGGCGACCAGAAGTGCCAAAAAGGTCGTTGTATATTTTTCGGGAGATCTTTGTATAGGGGATTGGCTTGAGTAAGGATTTCCTATGTTTTTTGGGGAAAGAGTTGAGGTTAAAGGGATCTCGGTCGCCTGAGAGGTTGGAAAAAATAACGGACTCAGCCCTTGCAACTTCATCCATGCCTTGGGTGTAGAGGATTAGGTTTGTGCTGACCTTATTTTTGTGGGCGGCATCCGGATGTTCGAAGGTAGTGGGTGAAACGAGGGCGATTCGGGGGGCAGAAGTTCCGTTGTATTTTTGAGATTTGGTGTGCTTGATCCAAGCTCGGAGCTCGGCCTTAAAGTTTTCGAGTCCGGCTTGGCCTTGGAATGATTCGTTGTATCCGAAGAAGGCAATGATGATGTCTGGCTTGAGTTGGGTGAGCCATTCATCTGGTGTGGGCATAGAGCCAGTACCAGTGTGGCCGGAGCCCCAGCGGTCTTTCGCTTTGGAGAGAGGCGGGTGGAATTTTTCGGCGCCTGGGAATGCCCAGGGGTTGGAGCGGGCGGAATGAGGGCGGAAGCCTGGAGTATTCCCTTCATCGCACATATTACGGATGAAGAGGTTTTTCTCGGGGTGCTGGAGGTGGAGTAAGGTTTCAAAGGAACTAAATTGTATCATGCGGGAGCCGAGGCCGTTGCCAACGAGGACGACACGTGATCCCTTCTCGAGTTCGAAGGGAGTGGCGGTTGCCGAAAGGGTGGCGAGGATAATGAAGAGAACGACTTTCATTGCTAGAGAGAGTAGGGGGGAAGAAAAGGGGAAGCAATCTTGAGGATTTGAGTCTAGCGGTTTTTTAGAGTTGAAATCGTAATTATCGAAACTCTACTGGGGCATGACTCAAAGGAAATGCCCCCCGGCCAAATATCGCTCTTTTTTGGTCGCGTTGACGGTGCTCTTCAGTGCGATAGCCTCTCTGTCCGGACAGAATGCCTCGGTGAATGCCAACACGTCCAAGACTGAAAAATATCGCTTGGTGTGGTTTGAAGATCCGACGACGACGGCGACCTTCGTTTGGAATCAACTGGAGGGAGATCCGGCGACTCTCTATTACGGCCTTAAAAATGAGGGCCGCAATAAGTCAAAATATACCGAGCGGAAGGAAGTGGACCGTGTGGTGGAATACGATGGGATGAGGAACTGCATGGTAACCTTGGAAAGTCTCAAGCCTGACAGTTGGTATTTTATGTGCCTTGGCGATGGAGCGGGGGTGAGTCGTCTTTTTTACTTTCGAACAGCTCCCAAGCTGCCAAAGCCTTTCACTTTTATTTGCGGAGGAGACTCGCGAAACTTTAGAGATATTCGTCAGGCTGCCAATACGATGTGTCGAAAGCTTTCGCCGCTTTTTGTGGCCTTTACTGGTGACATGATTAGTAGCGACAATGCCGAAGGTTGGAACGACTGGCTTGATGACTGGCAGCTTACGATGAGTGATTCGGGTCAGCTTCTACCCATCGTGCCGCATCGCGGAAATCACGAGTCGAGGCCTGAGAGCATTCCTTCTCATTTTGGGACGTCCAAGGATTCCTATGGAGCTTTCAATATCGGGAGTGGTCTCTTTCGCTATTATATTTTGAACAGCGAGATTCCGGCAGATGGGAGCCAGGGGAATTGGCTGAGGTCTGACTTGGAAAAGAATGCCCAAGGGATAACCCATCTGGTGGCTGGTTACCACAAGCCGATGCGTCCCCACACAAGCGGAAAGGCGCTTGGTCGGAATTCCTATAAGTGGGCCGAAACCTTTTATAAAGCAGGCTTTGACCTCGTTATGGAATCTGACTCCCACGTTATGAAAAGGACTCTTCCGCTCAAACCTTTCACTGGAGGTGGGGAGGATTTCAAGGCGGCGCCAAACGATCCCAATGCGACCGTTTATCTTGGTGAGGGATGCTGGGGAGCTCCGCTTCGTAGCGCTGATGTTAATTACTCTTGGACGGTTGGCACGGCGGCCTTTAACGGCTTCGATTGGCTTCATGTGACACCCGGGGCAATCTTTGATAAGACAGTCAAGGTGGGAAACGTGGCTCAAGTCGGCCAAGTGGATCCTAAAAACCCCTATCGCAACCCAAAAGGCCTCAAACTTTGGGCTCCGAACGGAGGGGATGAGGTCCTAAAAATTCCGGCGGACTAAGCGAGGCAATGGATGATTCAGAGGGGAAGGAAGCGGTGACGTGGCTTGATCGGTTCTCTCTGGGAATCCTGCAATTTATCGTGAGTGTTACTTTTCTAGCCCGTGGCTGGTTAACGTGGCGCTGGGACAGTCCGATTCGTGAGCTGATTTGGGAAGAGAAGTGGTGGTCGCCGATTCTCAAAAATTATGATGTGACGTGGAGCCATTTTGCTCGTACCTCGGATCAATGGATTACTCCAACGCTCGAACGACTGGGGATTTTCCTTATCGTTTCGTCTCTCATTCCTTGGATTGCGGGATTTTCTCGTCTGCGCTGGCTACGTTGGTTTCTAATTCCGGCAACTTTGATTCTGATTCTTGATGGTTTTTCCCGTTGGGTGGCGAAAGACATGCAGGTGGGCATGGCTATGGAGCATATTCTCCAAATCTTTGTCCCGTTGGCATTGTTAATCTCCCTCGGCCGGAAGTCTCCCAATGCGCCAAAACGCGGGGCTATTGTGAGATGGTTACTAATGATTGCGACGGCGGTGACTTTCATGGGACACGGACTTTATGCCGTTGGTTATTACAGCGTCCCCCTGCATTTTCAGATGATGGCAACCGAGATTTTATCGCTTTCGGAGGGTGGAAGTCTCCGGTTTTTGAAAATCTTTGGGTGGCTTGATTTTTTGGTCGTCCCTTTTGTTTTATTCCGGCGGACTCGTGGGGCCGCTCTTTTCTATATGTTCTGTTGGGGTGGAGCGACCGCTCTAGCTC
>UPTG01000190.1_pt1 | contig 53601 bp, 50 predicted proteins | sample 2160121 | NCBI WGS metagenome assembly UPTG01 (sample SAMN06266255, study PRJEB28933) | marine metagenome | isolation source: Columbia River Estuary | place: USA:Columbia River Estuary, USA | collected 2014-07-27 | reverse complement strand
GGGCGTGATCTGAAGCCTAAAGCGCTCAGGCATTACGGGGGCTTAAATCCTGCGCCGCACTATTTACGACTAATGGGGAACTTTTATCACTATCAACGCATCCACATTAATCCACGCCCGATAATTATATGTGAAGGTAAAACGGACTACATATATTTGAAGGAAGCCATTCGTTGGAATATTGCCGACCCAAGGGTTGCTAGCAAGCTGGTTGATCCTGTGCGGCTGCTTGCTCCAAAGGGCAAAGGTGACCACTGGCTTGTCGATTTTCTTAACCACACAAAAACTGCAGGGAACTTGCTGGATCTTGATGGCGGAGGCGGAGATCTAGTGAAATTTGCTAAAATTCACTTGGAAAGGATAAAAAAATTCCATGACAATCCTTTGCAAGCACCCGTTATTATCATTGTTGACAATGATAGTCAGAGCGAAGGCATGTGGTCTTTTATCAAGGAGGCCACCAAATCCAAGGTAAAGATCGATGGAACAAACCCCTTTTACCATGTAGCTGCCAATCTTTTTGTCGTTCCAATCCCTAGTGGAGGAAAGCCGGACTTCTACATTGAGAAGCTCTTCGATGCGAGGTGGCTTAAAAAGACAATTGGTGGACGTACCTTTAAAATAAAACAAAAGAAGAAAGAAAAATTGAAGGATACGGAGTACGGTAAGATGGAATTCGCTGAAAAAGTCATCCGGGCAAATAGAGGGAAGGTAGATTGTTCCGCGTTTCTTCCGATGCTGAATACCATTTGCGACATCATCGATAAGAAATAGCGACGATGTGCACATGTTAGATGTAGTGGTTGCGAGTTGATCTGACATTTGCCGTTCTGTTGGCGGTATTTGTCAGGTTAAATCTGGTTTACAGTAAGCGGTGCGCTGGTCACACGGGGTTTTGGTAGTTCCAGGGCAATAATTCGTTGATGTCGGCCTGTTTGTGTCCACCAGTAATGGCCGTCAGGACGCCAGATAGATAGCCATTCGGTTCTATCCACGGATGGCACACCGGTAACATTCCACTTGGCCCGAGTGCCACCCTACGTGCGCAGACCCAAGACCTTGGAAGCCGCTTTGCCATGGCTGTATCTAAAGGGGATTTCCAGTGGCGAGATGGGCGCGGCCCTCAAGGTTCTTCTTGGTCCCGATGCCGCTGGCTGATCAGCGAATACGGTCTCACGCCGTAGGCGCGATTGGGCCAACGAATACGACGGCTGGAGAGATGCAGATCTTGACGATGAACCAATCGTCTATATCTGGGCTGACGGTGTTCACAGCGGCCTTCGGGGCGAGAATGACAAGCTTTGCGCGATGGTGATTATTGGCGTCACGGCCCGTGGTCAGAAGCGGTTGCCGGTAATCGAAGACGGGGTGCGCGGGTCTCCGCAAAACTGGCGAGAGGTTTTGCTCAACCTCAAAAGCCGTGGCATGAACGCACCAAAACAGGTCATCGGGGAAGGTGCCATGGGGATCTGGGCCGCGTGCGACGAAGTGTATCCTGAAGCCCGCCAGCAAAAGATGGAATTGGCACCACAGACCCAGACCGGATCGCCGCATAACCCAATTTCTCAAACACAAGATTTGGCAAAAGATCAACTGCATATTTGACCACCCTATGCAGCCCTGCCAAAATACGATGCATGTAAATGTAAAAAGATTACTGGCAAGAAATCCATAGATTTACCATAAGTTGTCAGGCATAGTTTGGTGCACCCAAAGGTGAAAATCCCATCTTCAGTGACACCCTCAAAAATGGAACAGTTGAACTATAAACAAATCAAAAAAGAGACCAAAGTGAACACGGCCTGCAGATCAAACCCAGTTTCAAAAGGTTTAAAAGCATCATGAAACCCAGTTATCAGCGAAGACCTTACCTTCTTAACTAAACATACTCTGAAGGGTTGCGGCGGAAACGACACGCAGTTCTCGGTATAGATTACCATTACAGACCAGAACTTTGCGAACACATATAGCGCCGAGATAAGCACCCGCAACCGCTATAAGTAAAACTGGAGAAACTGCGGCCACGGGCGCCCGGGAGTACTCGATTTATACCATACAGGCGGGCACTGTACAAGATATAGTGAGCCAAGCACAAAATATGCAAACCGTGCAGCCGTATGCCTTAGTGGGTCAAAATGTTTTTTTTAAAAATCCATGCTTGTAAGTCGAAGCTGCAAATTAGTGAGAGAAACGCTGATAGAGATAGGTTGATAAAAATTTCTCGGCCCAAGAATATTCTATTTTGCAGAAGAAATTAATCATATTATCACCAAATCAACTTTTGAACCCATGTCGCTTTAAGATACCGATATTCGTCGATCTCCATTGCGTCGGAGCCAACAGGCAACTGGAGACTTGATTTTCCGCGATTAAATTTTCTTTTGGAAAAGGAGCGTTCGGCGAACGATAAGAACCCTAGTTCATAGCTATCTTTGGTTCCCGCTAGAGAGTTCTTCCAAAGGCAAAACGTAATCTGCAGTTATAGAAGAACATTCAGGGCTCTCTACGAAATCTACGGACTTAGGACTAAAGGAAGTAATCTGGTTGACCCATGATCATATTATTCAATCTTCCCAGAAGCGCACTATCATAAAAATTGCTCGGCTAGGCAGGAAAATCTATCGGTACTTTAAAATTGGTTGACCCGCTTTATCGATCGCCAAACGACCATATAAAAGTGGCGAGATTTATTTGTAGAATGCTGAGAAATCCCAAATAACATTTTCATATAAACGATTATTTAATTGATCAAAATTTTACATCAGTTTATCCGCTTTGCTACCCAGGTTCCGAAAAATCTGTTGATATAAACTTCAGCCAGCGATATACAAAAAGGGGTTTTATGATTTGAAAATGAGGTTGGGAAAACCGCCTATAACAGACCTCGGTTTTAATTCTAACTAACAATTTGCGGCCTGCCAGTTATCCGAGTTTAAGATGCAATGCAGTGTTTGAAGGAAAGTTAATAAAATGCCTGTTATGGATGCAAAACGAAATTCCAAGGATACGAAAAATGAAATGACTATTTTTCACGCCAAATCTCAGGTTCTGGCCAATACAGCCCTAATTCATCAATCACGATCCTTGATTGAGGAGATTAGGCTGATGATAATAAGCAATTACGCGGCAGCGTTCGTGGGCAATCGGCAGCTTGCTAATACAAATACTGACGAAATTTATGCTAATAAAATTGAAGTTCTCAGCAACATCACTGCCATTGATGGGTTGCAGAAAAATTACTTGGACGCACAAGTAAACAAAACCAAGTTGGATTATCTAAGACATCGGTCTGATTTGAATACTACTGCTCTAAAAATTAATGAAAAAATGGCAGCTATTAATGCGCAGCTGATAGCAATTAACGATGATATTATGGAAACTAACGAAGAGATTATCACATTCAACGAAAAGCAAATTGGCGTTAATGAAGCTATGTTGGAGATGTCGGTGACTTTAGAAACTGCAACATCAGAAAAAAACGAAATGACTATTGTTGAAAATAAAATTGCCGCAGAAAAGTTACTAGTGAGTTGTTCTGAAAATGAAGGGATGATCAAAGAACTCTTAGAAATTTCAGACGCTAACCTAGAAATTGTGAAAAAAAATAAAGCTGAAATAAATGAGAGGATGCAGTCAATTATTAAGGTTCGTAAAGATATTTTCGAAAGTGAATCTTAATATGATTAATTAAAATATTTCTTCATAATCCAATAAGAATTGGGTTTTATTAATTATAAATTTGATTTGGTAGCGGACTTCCTTTCAGGCTCAACATTTCATCCTCACTCCTCTACGAAGAAAGAGGACCGCCACGGGTAAACCTCATCCGCTTAAAAGGTTTCGGTCCGCAAAACACAACATTCAGCAGCAACCTGATCTGATGTACAAAGTAGGTCCGCTTTTAAAGATAGGTTTGAGCTTTGACTGAGGTATATTGATTATGGGTCCATGTCACTTTTGTTATTTTTGCCTATCAGAATATGCGATATCGAATGCACATAGAAAAGACCTCGGCACAATTCCTGCTTCTTTCACTCGACCGAATATTGTAAGCTTTGGAAAGGTTAATTAACTTTATTATATGCTTTTGCTACAACGTTCGCGAGTTTGTTCTCTCCCCAATTTTTATTAATATGTTCCCACAGGGTCAAGCACAGCAACGACGTCTTGACATCATAATCGTTATTGCTCAGCTGAGCCATATCTCGGGCTTTTTTCATAGTTTCAGATTGTTCTTTCGTATTCTCATCATCCGAATTTTTGGGCAAAAGATTGTAAACTAATGCACAGTACAAAAATCCATATCGCTTAGCGTCCTGGAAATCAGCCAGCTTGTGCAATTTTTCAGAAATGGCTTCATCCAATAAACTCCTGTGATAAAGGCTCGTGTGGTAACCGTCGAGATTTTGAATAAAGTTAAGTTGAAAATTTAACTTTGTTTTTTCGGGCCACTTTTGCGAGTTCATCGCCCACAGCGCATTACCTTTCAGGCACTGCAAATCTATCAGTGCTTCAAGAACACCCGCGATAAATCCCACTATATAGGTATTATCAAAAAAATTCTCCGGAAACACCTTAAAGTTTTTAATTTCTTGTTCACATGCTTGTCTGAAAACAGCCTCCAAATCGGCGGCGGCTTGAGACGCTTCATTCTTTCTTTTTATCAATGATAACATGTTTTTCCAACCCAAATATTTTCATTATGATATACAAATTGGGCTGAGATACAACCGCCAGATAATCAAATAAGGCATGTTGCCCCTAGAAATAGTGCAATGAGACTTGTTATTACAACACGTTCGACCGGAGTGATTTCTATCCTGAGATAAGAATTTAATCGTTGGCAAAGATACCATTTGAAGGCCGCACCTGAATTAAGATTTAAAAGCCTGGTTGTTGGTCGGTGGATAATCACATAGATCCGCGTCGTTCGGGGCTTTTCATGGCAAGATCGGTACAGAGAGATAACTTGATGGGTGACGCCAATTTTTGTCCGCCCCATAACCAGGCGACAACGGCCCCAACGATACAGGCGATCATTCAGGCGAGTGATGAACCTGCTTGGGTCTTGGCATAACGCCATGGAACCACTGAGCAGACCGCCTGGAAATGGCGCAACCGTGACAGTGTCTGAGAGCCAGCCTTAAACTCCCCAAAACGGGTATATGAAAATTCCCTACCATTAGCGGCCATGACAGTTTTTGAAACTTAAATACTCAAAAATTGGCGTGGTCGCGAGAAGCAAGCTTGATGGTCCTGTTGGAGAGCAGCAGAGGCAACCGGGTGCAGGGAATTAACGAGATCGTTTTGATCAACGATTTAAATCAACAGGGTCTGAGTGTCTTGGCCATCGCCCAACAGGTCGGATACGACCGCAAGACGGTTAAGAAATACATTGAGCGGAGCTTGGAGGCCCGATATGATGGCCTGCGCGCGGCGTGATCCGCGGTGTTGAATCCTTATTCTACGTATTTAACCGAACGGGTTGCGGCGTTTGCTGATTTACTGGTCGCAGGCTTCTGCGTGAGATCAGGAAGTTGGGGCATGAGGGCAGTTATTTAGCGCTGAAACCGTTCTTGCGTGAGGTAAGTCCACCGGTCCGTACTCAGTTTGAGCGTTGGTTTGAGACGCCTCCGGGCCAACAGGCACAAATGGAGTTTGCCGCGTTCAGTGTGGCGTTCACGGACGAGCCTGTCGTCACCCGCAAGGTTTGGCTGTTCTCATCGGATGAGCCAAGTATGCCGGTAGGTGAGCAGTCAATCAATCAGATTAGGTGTCGTTCAGCTGTTTATAACCTGACTGAAATATGGGTTGAAAGATCAAACCAGGGATCACTTAAGCCAATCCAACTTACTAAACCCATACTGTCTTCATCTCACGTTGTTGGCCTTAAGACGGGCAACGGATTGATTAATGCAGCTTTTGATCCTGACACCAATGAGATTTCAAATGATGAGAAATGGGTGGGACATGGTGACCAATCTGAGGGTGGTAGATGGACAATTGAGGACGGGAGACTATTATTCCATTTGTAAGATGTGGATTCCGTTGAAGACCAAGCAGTAAATCCAGTCACAGTCTTTAAAGGTAATTAAATGATGAGATCTTTGCTTACAGTAATTGCTCTGATGCTGGCCCTTCCAGCTTTGGCTAAGGACATATCTCCAAAGGAATTGATTACTTATCAATCCACCGGCGTCGTGATCGTAGACATCAGACGCAAGGAGGAATGGAAAGATACCGGGATTATTGACGGCGCCAAAACCATTACAGCATTTACGAAGACTGGGTCTTTGCACCCAAATTTCCAAGAGGAATTCACCAAGTTAGTTTCAGACTCAGATACATCATTCGTTCTGTATTGCAGGACTGGCAGACGTACAGGAATACTGCGTGATGCCTTAGAGACCAGTATGGGTTTCAAAAAGGCTATGCACCTTTCAGGCGGTATTGTGGGATGGAAAAAAGACGGAAATAAGCTGGTGAACTATACACCTTAGTTTTGGTTGAACACCCAATAACAATCCACGTTCCTCAAAGAACGTTCTATGGCAACATTTTAAAGTTTCCCAAAAATCCCCCATTGATATATTAAGACATATGAACATATGAGGTTGCCATGAGTGAAATGAACGTTATTTCTGTCGTGAAATATAAAGTAAAAGATGGCTTTGAAAACGAATTTGTTGAAGCGTTAAATGGTTACGATTACTCAAAATCGGTAGTAGCCAAAGCTATTTCAATCGGCGACAATGAGTATGTAAGTATTTCCGAATACGACAGCATTGATGCTATAGGTGACGATGAGGTCACAGGCTTAGAGTGGCTTGATAATGTTACCCACATGCTGGAATATTTTGGTGAAAGTAGAACACAGTCTTATTCTGGTTTAGTCATCATGGATACAAACAAAAAAAACACATCTGTTTCATGAAGCTAAAATTGCGCTTTGGTCTGTCTCACCAGTCAAAGCAAACAAACACTCCGTATCACGTTTGTTTCAGAGTAATAACTGGAAGGTAAGGAATATATATTATGGCCATAGTTAACTGTATGAAATTCAGACCAAAAGAAGGTTGCAAAGAAGAACTCTTTTCCGCTCTGTCAGATTATGTCAAAAAATATCCTTTGGACAAAGCAATCAACTGGTACATTCTAGACATTGATGATGGTGAGTATGCCCATGTTGCTATTTGGGAAACAGTCGATGATTTTATGGATGTTGTTAACCGTGACGTTAGATTTTCAGACAGCATGAGACCTTATGTTCAACCCTACGAGGATGGAGAGGATTTTCATTCATTCTCAGGACCATCAGTGGACATACACAATTTTTGAGTAATGAGATGCAAAAATGGAATGCCCGCATTCGGTTGTCCATGATAAATGTTAATGCAAAGTGGGATTTTGGTCTACATTTATGATACTCTCTGGCGCAGGCGGACGGTACCCAAGTGCGCTGTGAGGTCTAACGGTATTGTAATGATGTCGCCACCTTTCGATTAGGATTTGTGCTTCTCTGAGCGAGTAAAAGATTTCACCGTTTAACAACTCATCTCGAAAGCGGGCATTAAAGCTCTCACAGTAACCGTTTTCCCATGGTGAACCTGGCTCAATGTAGGCAGTTTTGGAGCCCACAGCGGTGATCCAATCACGGACTTTCTTGGCGATAAACTCTGGGCCGTTATCAGACCGTATGTATTCTGGTGCTCCACGCAGAATGAATAAGTCTGTCAGTGCATCGACAACATCAGTTGAGTTGAGCTTTCGATCAACGCGGATCATTAAGGCCTCCCTGGTATATTCATCAATAATGTTAAGAGTGCGATAAGCGCGCCCATCATGTGTTCGGTCATGCACAAAGTCATAAGACCAGACGTGGTTTGGTCTCTCGGCTCGAAGCCGCACACATGATCCGTCCATTGCCCGGCAGGGTATTGCGAAGCAATGCTCCGAGAGGGTTCATCCACAGGCGCCCTTTCTTCTTTTGCTTGTGTGGAACTTTCAGCCCTTCACGTCGCCAGATCCGCTCTACGCGCTTATGGTTCACATGCCAGCCGCTATTGTTCAGCATCCCGGCAATCATGCGATACCCGTAGCGACCGTAGTCACGCGTTAACGCGATGATATCCTCGGTCAGACGCTCTTCGTCTGGTAAACCGCACGGTATCTTGCGCTGTGTCGATCGGTGTTGACCCAGTGTACGGCACGCCCTGCGTTCTGAGACGCCCAGAACCTCACGCACGTGCTCAATGCACCGACGGCGACGTGAAGGGCTTAGTAGTTTCCCCCTGCGGCCTCGGTCAGGATCATCTTATCAAGTGTCAGATCAGACACTGCCCGCCTCAAACGCGTGTTCTCAGACTCAAGCAGCTTCAATCTCTTCAGCTGATCGCGGCTCATGCCGCCATACTCTTTACGCCAGCGATAATATGTCTGAACTGTAACGCCAATCTGGCGAACAGCATCTGCCAAAGGCTTACCTTGGCCTTGTAGAACTTCAACCTGGCGAAACTTCAGTACAATGTCTTACGGTTTCTCGCGTTTGCCACCCATTCGTAGCTCCTCCTGTAATAGGGATATACGTATCCCAGTCGGTGGGCCACTTTCAGGGGGCTATTCCACGTGTACCTTAGTGGCTGTCACTGGCGGGTTAAAGGCGCCGGCTATAACCCGTCTTTATCGGGACGCAAAATGTGGTGGGTATGTTCGTTTAGCGCATACATTACGCCGAGCGCGATCCTGTGGGTTTTGCCAGTTGCGAGGTCTGTGATCAAACCCGCGCCTTTAAAGCCATAGTCGCTTCCGAAATGGTGGTTCTTGTACTCAACCAGCCCTCTGTCTCACAGCCCCGCGGGGGTTATTTCACTATAATCTGCCACCTCATAAGCGACAATATCACCGCTAATCCCTTTAAGCCTTACAGGTTTTCCTTCATGGCATGATACCTGTTTATGCACCAGATTATAGGTGTGTTCAGAAAGAAGAATTCCGTTTGGTTTGGACAACCCCTCCAACCGTGAGGCTAGATTTACTGCTCCTCCTATTACTGTGTAATCAAGCCGGCTTTCGCTGCCAAAATTCCCCACTGTGCAAATTCCCGAATTGATACCAACCCGCATCTGCAACGGGCGTGGTAACCCAAATTGCGCCTTCCATTCGTGGGTCAAATCCATCATGCGACGCTGCATTTTCACGGCCATGGCCACGCAGTTTATTGCATCTTCCCCAACACCTCTTGAATGCGGGTCGCCAAAAAATATCATTACCGCATCGCCAATATATTTGTCTATTGTGCCCCCAAATTCCAAAGCGATATTTGACATCTCAGTCAGGTAAAAATTTAACATATTCGTTAGATTATCTGAGGCCATGTTGTCGGACAGAGCAGTAAAGCCAACCAAATCAGAAAAGAATATTGTCATTGGCTTTTTCGAACTGGCAATATTCACCTGTGTTTCGCCCGCGAAAATTGATTGATATAATTGCGGGGGAAGATACTTTGCCAATTGCAGAGATAGAACCTCCAATTCTTTTGATTTCTCTTGCGCAACTGATTGTGCGGCCAGTGCGATTTGCTTTTGTTTCTCAATTTCTGAGGCTAAATTCCTGCGCAGTTTGGCTTCTAGTTTAAACTTAGACAACTGAGACTGCATCTTTTTTAACTCAGCGTCTTTAGATATTTCTTCCATCGATTTTATACCTAATTCTCTTTTTGACACCGTTCCATGGTGTTTAAATCAGTTTTAGGCGTTAACGCATAGTCCATTCAATAAGGAGCTACAATATTCACAAATAGAATTTGACAACGCTGGTATGGTTAGGTGAAGAGCATGAAAATCCAACATCGCAGTATGAAAAATCCAGTGACATTTCTCCATTTAGAATGGAAATGTCTTATTGGCCTAAACCACTTGTCTATTATCTCTTGTGAGGCATAGCAGGTTAATGATCTGAAACAGGCTATAAAATAAGCAATAAAAGTCCATTACTGATTCAATCTTGTTGACAATTGGCTGACGGTGTATGTGACTTCTCGATGTCAACCGCCAGTATCTTTTTGAATTATTGAGCAGCGTGTTTGGTACAGCAACCATCTTTGATCAGGACGAGGCTATTGGACTACTAAAGACAAAAACCCAGCCCAGCTTGCTGGTCGAAAGCGATAGCCCAGTAGAGCCTGCTGTAATTCGTATCACCCTCTCAAAGATGCCAACCATCTGTCATTTTAACCTCAGACCCGAGTTTACCCGGGGCCCAGTTGGCAAATAAACCGCTCTAAAGTAGCCTTACGGGTTAAAAAAACGCCTTTTGAATGCGGTTTGCGCAGGTCAGGATATTTGGTCTTTGATGTTGGAGCAAATCGTAGGTTGATCCACTGCATAATTATCCACGGTGCTTGAATTCAGCTGATCGACAATGATACCTGAAGGTGGTCTGCTGACAGTATACCTCTTCTTGATACGCCCTTTTATTTCAGCGCATGCCTCGCAGATAATCCCGTGCAATCTCAGGCTGTCCTCTTTACCAAAATCGCGCAGGCTGAATGGCATTAGATTGATGATAAAATGAGTCATTGAAATATAACTGAAACTTACTGGCGGGAATTCATCCGATTTATTATTGGAGCTGGATACAGACTTACATTAACGACTTACCTTGTCGTAAGTTGAGTATTTCAACTGGACCCAAGGTTTTGATAATATCCCTTAAACTCTGACCCGCGGGCACGGAAGCTGGCTTCTTAAATGTATCGGTGATGCCATTGACCTTGCGAAAACGGCTTTGTTCTTGTTGAAAGCGAAAACTGTGGAAGACCGGTACATCAATTGGAACTTCAGCCTTACTGAGGTCTGGTAAATCATTCAAATAAATTGCGGCTGCGGGACTTTGCGAAAGATCACAGCTGGTACGACAATGATTCTTGAAAAACATAAATACGTTATCGCGATAACCTGGGTAATCAACGCCGATAACTGAAAAACACAAAACACAGTAGAGCCGAGTTGATTTTGCATCCTGCCGCAGCTGAAAGGCCTTCATAAAACTTTTACCGGTTATGGCTGAAATGTCTGAGCGCATATATATAAGTTCTGGCAAAGCAGAGGGATTTTTTCCGCCCTTTGTAGCGCCCCATTCCAAGGCTTGTCGGCAATCTTTACACCCGCAAAAAGGGCTAAGTTGCGGCTTGGTGAAGTTGAGATCGAAGCCACAGGCTCCACATTCACAATTAAGATCAGCCATCCCTTGATCCTTTCTTATAGAAATCGCTTGCCCTTTCAGAGCTACATTTAAATTTCTCGATCGGTGATGACAACATTTTACCATGGGACAACTTTCTTTTTAACACTTTTCAGGCCCAACCCAGCTGATATGTTGATACAGCAAAAATATGAGGTATCGGCCATGCGCACCCTCGTGACAGCATTGATGCCGCCCCGTGCTCTGCAAGTGAGGGCTGGGAATAATGCGCTGCATGGTGTTGTTTGGTGGAAAACGACGGCGATGGGCGGTATTCAGGTAAAGCGCGATGCCGGAGCTGGTTTATGGTCGAGGTCTGAACATAGCTGTACACCGCCAAACGAGGTGGTGGTGCTGATTGCAGCCATGAACATTCCACTCCGCCTCGCTTCAGAAACAAAACCGAAAATGGCTTGAGTTGGAGAAATATTGTGGCAAAAATAACATGACCTTGGCGAGAAAACCAAAAATCCAAATGTCTGATCACACTGAGGGCGACGTCAACCTCTCACCCAGACGTACGGCCTGGGCGGAAGACCATATCCATGAGTCGACGGCGCAAATACTGGCAGAAGACGCGCATTTTTTTCTTCATCAATCACTTTCAACACCCTGCTTAAATGTGATCACGGAAAGTGACGGTATCTTCATAACGGATGTTCAAGGTCGCCAGATAATGGATTTCCATGGCAATAGTGTGCATCAAGTCGGATACGGTAACCAGCGCGTTATTGATGCGATGAAAGCGCAACTTGACAAGCTCCCTTTCTGCCCGCGGCGCTATACCAATCAAGTTGCGATAGACCTCGCGCGCCGTCTTGCCGAACTCGCCCCCGGCAGACTCAATAAAATGCTGTTCACGCCTGGTGGTACCTCTGCCATTGGGATGGCCCTCAAGCTGGCACGTTATGCAACCGGCCGACACAAGACTATCTCGATGTGGGACAGTTTTCACGGTGCATCGCTCGATGCCATTTCCATTGGTGGAGAAAGCTTGTTTCGCAAAGGTGTCGGACCGCTGTTGCCTGGAACCGAGCATATTCCACCTCCAACGCGGGGAAAATGCCACTTTAATTGTGTAGACGAAAACCATACCGGATGTGTTGATTACCTTGAGTATGTACTTGAAATGGAGGGTGATGTTGGGGCGATTATCGCCGAACCGATGCGTTGGACAACGGTTGAATTGCCTCCAAAAACCTATTGGCAGCGGGTGCGAGAAATTTGTGACCGACACAACGTTTTATTAATATTTGATGAAATTCCATCAGCATTAGGACGTACGGGAAAAATGTTTGTTTGTGAACATTTTGACGTGATCCCAGATATGCTGGTAATCGGTAAAGGATTGGGTGGCGGGGTATTCCCTTTGGCCGCCCTAATTGTGAATGAGGATCTGGATGTCGTAGGTGACCGCGCGCTTGGTCACTATACCCATGAAAAAAGCTCGGTAGGCTGCGCTGCGGCCCTCGCGACATTGGATTGCCTTTACGAGGATGGGCTCATTGAAAACGCGGTTGAGTTGGGTCGACAGGGAATGGCTCGGCTTGAGGATATGAAGACGAGATTTCCATTAATCCGAGATGTGCGTGGTCTTGGCCTGTTCTTTGGTATTGACCTATGGTTGGATAATGAACCAGCGAGAGACCAAGCAGACGAGGTATTGTATCATTCGCTATCGCGTGGATTGAGTTACAAAGTCGGTGGCGGGTCGGTTTTGACACTATGTCCACCAATGACGATTACATCAGACGAATTGACGACTGCCCTAGACATAATCGAAGAGGGGATCGCTTCGGTCTCTGAGTGAGACTTGGTGCTATTTATGCGACCATTTTGCCATCTTTTTTAGGCAAACTAGGGTTTGTTCTTGGGCTGCAATTTTCATTGGTTCTGTTTGCTGGCCACTGCCTCTTTCAGGGCTTCGATGCAGAAGGCTGCATCCATGGTCCTGGACAGCCGTCGCGCCTGTAGCTTGTGATGGTATTCGTTCATGATGGATCAAATTATATCAATTTTATATATAAATTTTAGGTATTTTTTGTTGGCTTGACAACAATGAAAGGAACAGACAACTGGTAATAAATCGACTGTAGGACGTAGTGTTTTGGTAAATAAAAGTTACGTTATATCATGGCTAAAAAAAGATTTAGAGGCATTGAGCCTGTATAATCTAGTGGTTGTCGTCGTGATTTACTGGGCGACGTACGGCGTTGTGGCTAAGATATTTACTCCATTGCAGGCTCAATTTGTATCGAATAGTGATCTAGCCTCACTTTTATTTTTACCACATGGAGTAAGGGTCTTAACTTGTGTCATCTATGGGGCCCGCTGGGGTGGAGCCTACTTGTTGATAGCAACCGTCGTCACAAGCATTTTTTATGGAACTATCGTTAATCACGAGTTCTTCACACAACTTTTACTAATAGCCATAGGGGCTCTGTCTGTCCCTGCTGCCTTTATCTTCCTCGAATTTATTCACGAGGACACAAAAATAGGGCTAACACGAGTAAAGCATAACACCTTTAAAACCATCCTATATTTATCATTGATTTCGTCAGTTATTAATTCGTTAGGTCAATCATTGGTAATCGACGGTCTGAGTGATTTTACGGTTCAACCAAGACTAATACTCAAGTTCCTAATTGGCGATATGCTTGGAACTTTGGCAGTGTTTGTTGCCTTAAGATTTTTTCTCAACAGACTCAAATTGTCTTGACTAAAACATACGCGTTTCGTTTGCGGTCGATCGCCTTGGTGATAAAGCCTTTTTGGAGTAAGCTGCGCACCACTCGGTGATAGGTTGCGTGGGGGATATCCAACATTTTGACTGTGTCTTTGAGTAAATCAGACGAAAACTCGTTATTATGATCAGCAATTTCTAGAACGCCATAATACATTTCTTTTTCCAACAAAGATAAATGCTGCAATTCTAAGCCAGCTTCAGCAAAATTCAGTGTCTTTTTCAGATTTAATAGGGTTTCCCTATTCATTTCAAACGCCCATTCAAAAATTAAAAAATTACTCGACGTAACCAATACAGCAAGACCAGAAAATGTCAATCTGAGACAAGTTAGATGCCATGGTCCAACTCTGGCTTGCGCCGCTTACCCAATGGTTTCTGAGATTATTCAGGCAAATTTGCAATTATACGTCAAAAGTCATTACCACCCATTGAAAAATGACTGGGGCGCTGGTTTTAAAATCCTTTGCGTGCTGAAGTATAGCGACCGCACTAAGGCGTTTGGTTTTTCACAAGTTCGGCCACGTCAGTTCTGTCTTGCAAGATCTGAACAACATCAAGATCATTAGGTTGTTGATGCAATGCTATCTGCGCTGATAAATACTTTGAGGCAGGCTTCGCAAAGCCACTGGAGATGTTCTCATCTAGAGTTACCCGCGTGGAAACAACGCCTACGGTTGGTTTTTGGGATGTCACTGTCGAAATCGAGTTGCCGAACGACCAGCAAGACATGAGCTTATCTGTAGAGATCAAAAGTAAAAGTTTATTATTTGCGCGCGAAAAGTAACAATGTTATTGATGTAAACTTGTATCTTAACAAAGAAATATCACAGGGCGAACGTGGATGGCTGGCAACAAAATTCGAAACATGGAAGAGTTCGCAAGCGTGAGCGGCATTTCCCGACCTACAGTATCAAAGTACTTTAATGACCCGGGAAGTGTGAGGGACACGACGCGCACCCGTATCGAAGCGGCGCTGGAGTTGCACGATTATCGCCCAAATATCTATGCGATGAACCAAAATCGTAAACTGACGAAGAATGTTGGCATAGTGGTCCCGCTGTTGAGTGACCCCTATTTTGCAGAAATTGCACGCAACCTTGAGCAAAGGTGTCTTGCTGCTGGTTATCGTCCGACCCTATTCAGTTCACACGGAGATCCTGCGTTGGAGGTTGAGGTTCTTGATACATTGCGCTCTCTTAAACCCGCTGGTGTGTTATTGGCGCCTTTGGGACGCGCATCGGATGGGAAAGCGCTGGAGAAATTTTGCGAAGATGTGCCTACCTTGATCTTTGACAGCAGCGTTGATCAGATCGGCCTTGCATTTGTGGGTTCTGATAACTTTCAATTCACCACCCATATCACCGACTATTTGTGCCGCACCGGCGAACCGCCCTGTTTTTTTGAAATGAAAACGCCCGCGAATCCCAACGCGCACCGACGCCGTCAAAGTTATCTTAGGGCGATGGAGGCGTTTGGGCATACCCCAGACGTTATCTCAGTGGAAGGTGAGGGCTGGGGGTTTGAGGAAATTGGGCTTTTGGGAGGTCACGATGCACTCAAGCGGGGACGTTTTTCGACAAATACAATTCTGTGCAGTAACGATCGTTTGGCGATTGGGCTGCTGACGGCTTGTTATGAGCAAGGTATCCGCGTGGGGCGTGGCGAAGCCTGCCTGATTCGGGTTGCGGGACAAGACGGGCATCCGTATTCGCGTTACACTTGTCCGCCTTTGACCACGATTTCTCATAACTATGACGCGGTGTCCCAGACTGCAGCCGAGGCGCTTTTTGCTGCAATCGATGGGCAAGTAGCAGCTTGGAAAAGCACAAGATTAGAGGGGAAATTGATCTTGCGTGACTCCGCGTGAATGCCATTTAGTTTACGCGCGTAAATTATTTGTTGACGTCGCGTTGTTTATTTGATTAGGCTTGGCCCATCACATCCAAACCAGGGAGGAATTAGGATGTCTTTGAAGAGCACACTTTGTGCCGCGACTGCGCTTTCGCTGATCACTGCAGGCGGCGCTTTTGCGGAAAACCTCACGATAGCGACTGTGAACAATGGTGATATGATCCGTATGCAGGGTCTGACTGACGACTTCACCGCCAAGACGGGTCACACCGTTGAGTGGGTCACGCTGGAAGAGAACGTATTGCGCCAGCGCGTTACCACTGACATCTCGACCAAAGGCGGTGCCTTCGATATCATGACAATCGGTATGTATGAAACCCCGATCTGGGGCGCGAACGGCTGGTTGGTTTCACTTGACGATTTGTCTGCTGAGTATGACGCCGCTGATATCTTACCGGCCATGGCCGGCGGTCTGTCCCATGACGGTACGCTTTTTGCGGCCCCATTTTATGGCGAAAGCTCGATGGTTATGTACAGGACCGACTTGATGGCTGCCGCCGGTCTTGAAATGCCCGATGCACCATCTTGGTCCTTCATCGCCAAGGCCGCTCGTGCAATGACAGATCGAGATGCTGAAATCAACGGTATTTGCCTGCGCGGCAAGGCTGGTTGGGGCGAAGGCGGTGCTTTTATAACTGCGATGTCTAACTCTTTTGGTGCACGCTGGTTTGACGAAGATTGGAATGCCCAGTTCGATACTCGTGAATGGTCAGATACACTGAATTTTTATAAAAATATGATGACTGACGCCGGCCCTGCAGGATATGCAACCAACGGGTTCAATGAAAACTTGTCGCTGTTCCAACAGGGTAAATGCGGCATGTGGATTGACGCAACTGTGGCGGCGTCCTTTGTGACCAACCCCAAAGACTCGACGGTTGCTGACAAAGTAAGCTTTACGCTGGCCCCCGATAATGGTTTGGGCGTCCGCTCTAACTGGTTGTGGGCGTGGGCTCTGGCAATTCCTGCCGGTTCTCAGAAAGAAGCGGCAGCCAAGCAGTTTATCGAATGGGCAACGGGCACTGGCTATATCGAGCTGGTTGCAGCCAACGAAGGTTGGGCCAATGTGCCTCCAGGCGCACGGACATCGCTGTATGAAAATCCAGATTACAAGTCTGTGCCTTTCGCACAGATGACGCTGGATTCGATCCTATCAGCTGATCCCAATAATTCGACCGTTGATCCAAGCCCCTATGTCGGCGTCCAGTTTGCCGCCATTCCGGAGTTTGCGGGCATTGCAACGGAAGTCAGCCAGGAATTCTCTGCCGCTTATGCAGGTCAGCAAACCGTCGCAGAAGCACTGGAGAAAGCGCAGGCGATCACGAACGACGCAATGGAAGCCGCAGGCTACCGCTAAGCGTCCTCCCGCCGGGGGGCGGTCGCTGCGCCGCCCCCTGTGCCAAGACATTCTTATTGACCTTTGTACCATCCTGGATGGGATCTCTGTCCACAGGAAAGCACCACCCAATGGCCACGAAAGCCTCCAGATCCACCGCTCGTATTATGATGGCGCCTGCCGTAGTCTTGCTTTTGGGCTGGATGTTGGTGCCCCTAATCATGACGCTCTACTTTTCGTTCAAGAAATACCTTCCACTGCGCGGAGACAGTCTTGAGCGCGGACTTGATTGGGTTGGTTTTACAAACTACGGCCGGTTTATTTCGTCGAGTTCTTTCTGGCCCAGTATCGAAACCACATTGATCATGGTTGGCGGTGTTCTTTTGATCACAGTGGTGTTTGGTATCCTGTTGGCATTGTTGCTAGATCAACCAATGTGGGGGCAAGGTTTCGTTCGTATTCTTGTGATTGCGCCATTTTTCGTGATGCCGACTGTATCCGCGCTGGTGTGGAAAAATATGCTGATGGATCCTGTTAATGGCATCTTTGCCCATCTGTGGCGGTTCTTTGGCGCTGAACCTGTGGCGTGGTTGCAAGACGCGTCGCTTGGATCGATTATTGTTCTCGTTTCTTGGCAATGGCTTCCCTTTGCCACATTGATCCTGCTGACCGCGCCCCAGTCGCTGGACAGCGAACAGTTGGAAGCAGCCGAAATGGACGGTGCCCCGGTGCTCAAACGCTTTTGGTATATTGTGCTGCCACATTTGGCCCGTGCGATCACCATTGTGATCCTCATTCAGACAATTTTCCTGCTGTCGGTCTTTGCAGAAATTTTCGTGACCACCGGTGGTGCTTTTGGCACCCGCACACTGACCTATCTGATTTTCCAGCGGGTCATTGATAGCCAGAACATTGGGCTGGGGTCTGCAGGCGGTGTTTATGCCATTCTCCTTGCCAATATTGTTGCCATCTTCCTGATGCGCATCGTTGGTAAAAATCTAGACACATAGGGGCGGCTGATTACATGGCACGAGCCGTTAAAACACAGCGCAAGATTATCACAACCATCGCCGCATGGACGATTGGACTGATAATCTTTTTTCCAATTTTCTGGACAATTCTAACCAGCTTTAAGACCGAGGCGCAGGCAATCAATGACCCGCCCTTATTCTTTACCTTTGATTGGACTTTTGAAAACTATGCTGTTGTGCAGGAACGCTCCGATTATATGAAATTCCTTTGGAACTCGGTTATTATAGCCGGAGGATCCACTTTACTTGGTATCCTCGTGGCGATCCCAGCCGCATGGTCGATGGCTTTTGTGCCGTCCAAGCGAACCAAAGATATTTTGCTTTGGATGCTTTCGACCAAGATGTTACCGGCGGTGGGGGTTCTTTATCCGATCTCGCTTTTGTTCGTAGAATTTAATCTGCTCGATACCCGCAGTGGCCTGATGGTAGTGCTGATGTTAATCAATCTGCCAATTATTGTCTGGATGCTTTTTACCTATTTCAAGGAAATTCCTGGTGAAATTCTCGAAGCTGCCCGGATGGATGGTGCTAAATTCAAAGAGGAAATCCTTTACGTTTTAACACCAATGGCCATTCCAGGTATCGCCTCCACAGTTCTGCTAAACTTTATCCTCGCTTGGAATGAAGCTTTCTGGACGTTGAACCTGACCGCGGCCAAAGCAGCGCCTCTGAGTGCTTTTATCGCCAGTTATTCCAGTCCCGAAGGCCTGTTTTTTGCGAAACTCAGCGCGGCTTCGACCATGGCGATTGCGCCGGTCCTCATCCTTGGCTGGTTTAGCCAGAAACAACTTGTCCGCGGCCTGACCTTCGGCGCCGTGAAATAAGGAACCTGAACTATGGGACAAATCCAACTCAAACAGGTGACCAAGACATTTGGTGACGTGGAAGTAATCCCGCCATTGGACCTCACCATACAGGATGGCGAGTTTACGGTCTTTGTCGGCCCGTCGGGCTGCGGTAAATCCACCCTGCTGCGTTTGATTGCGGGACTTGAAGACATCACGGCGGGTCATATTGAGATCGATGGGAAGGATGCCACGGACGTCGTGCCCGCCAAACGCGGCCTTGCGATGGTGTTCCAATCTTATGCGCTTTACCCGCATATGACGGTGCGAAAAAATATTGCCTTCCCGTTGCGCATGGCGAAACTTGGTAAAGCCGAGATAAATAAACGTGTAGAGAACGCTGCGTCGGTGCTAAATTTAACCGGCTATCTGGAACGTCGTCCGGGACAGCTGTCTGGTGGTCAACACCAGCGCGTGGCCATTGGTCGTGCGATTGTGCGTGAACCGGCAGCGTTCCTGCTTGACGAGCCATTGTCGAACCTTGACGCTGCGTTGCGCGTTGGTATGCGGCTTGAGATAAGTGAACTGCACAAACGGCTTGAAACCACGATGGTTTATGTGACCCATGATCAAGTCGAGGCGATGACTATGGCAGATAAAATTGTCGTGCTCCAAGCCGGGAGGATTGAGCAAGTCGGCTCTCCGCTTGAGTTGTACCGCACTCCGTGCAACACGTTTGTTGCGGGGTTTATTGGGTCGCCCAAAATGAACCTGATCACTGGTGGTGAAGCGGGTAAATACGATGCGCACACCATTGGCGTCCGCCCTGAGCACATCGATGTCGTCGAAAGCGGTGGTCAATGGAAGGGCACAGTGGGAGTGGCCGAGCACTTAGGTTCTGACACGTTTTTCCATATCCATAACACTGGGTTGGCAGAGATGGTGACCGTGCGTGCCATTGGGGATGTGAGCCTTACACACGGTGATACGATCCACTTGACCCCAAGGGCAGGTGAAATCCACCGATTTGATGCTGGGGGGCTGCGGATCGCGTGATGAGACTGGCTGGAAAATCTACTTTAATTACCGGGGCTGCGCGCGGAATAGGCTTGGCTATTGCCAAGACCTATGTTGCCGAGGGCGCAAAGGTCGCAATCGCCGATATCGATGAAGCGCGTGCTCACGCCGCCGCCCTGAGCATCGGCGAGGGTGCTATTGCCGTTCATATGGATGTGGCCGATCAGGCCAGTATTGATGCCGGTGTTGCTGCCACTGCAGATGCCTTTGGTCAAATTGACGTCTTGATCAACAATGCGGCAATCTTCTCAGCGGCTCCAATCAGTGAAGTTACGCGCCAAGACTATACCCGCGTCTTCGACATCAATGTTGCGGGCACTCTTTTTACTTTGCAGGCCGTCGCTGAACATATGATCGAACGTGGTATCAAAGGCCGGATTATCAACATGGCAAGTCAAGCGGGGCGACGTGGCGAAAGTCTTGTTGCCGTTTATTGTGCCAGCAAAGCGGCGATTATCTCACTGACCCAATCGGCCGGTTTGAACTTGATCCAGCATGGCATCAATGTGAACGCCATAGCACCCGGGGTGGTGGACGGCGCTCATTGGGATGGTGTCGATGCTTTTTTTGCAAAATACGAAGGTAAACCACTGGGTCAGAAGAAGAGCGAGGTTGGTAGAGCTGTGCCCTTTGGCCGAATGGGTGTGGCTGAGGACCTGACCGGGATGGCCGTGTTTCTTGCCAGCGATGAGGCTGCCTACATTGTGGCCCAGACCTACAATGTTGATGGCGGAAGCTGGATGAGCTGATGACAGAGCAAATAACTGACCATACCGTGATTGGGCTCTCTAACGCGACGCTTGAGGCTCTGCCGGATGGAGTATCCACCCCGTCCTACGATCGCTCAAAGCTCACCCCGGGGATCGTACACATCGGTTTGGGCAACTTCCATCGTGCGCATCAGGCTTGGTATCTCCATAGACTTATGCAACGCGGTCTGGCGCATAATTGGGCCATCATTGGTGCAGGTGTGCGCCACTGCGATGCGATAATGCGACAGCGTTTGCTTAAACAGGACTGTTTGACCACTCTGGTTGAGTTGGACCCAGACAGCGCTTCTGTGGAGGTCATCGGATCGATGATCGATTTTGTCGAGGTTCACCCCGAAAACGGGCCGCTGATCCTCGCCATGTCAAACCCGCAGATCCGGATCGTGTCCTTGACTGTCACCGAAGGTGGCTATTATCAATCCGAGGCTGGGGATGTTGATGTCACCCACCCTGATATTGTGCATGACATTGCCAATCCTGACCGACCCATCACGGCGTTTGGCGCAATGGTTGCCGCCTATCGCGCTAGGCGGGAGGCCGGACACCCACCCTTTACGGGTCAATGTTGTGACAATCTTCAAAATAACGGCGATGTTTTACGGCGCACGGTCGTCGCTTTGGCGCGACTGACAGACCCGGATCTTGCACAATGGATTGACGAGACTGCTCTTTTTCCCAATGCTATGGTTGACTGTATTGTGCCTGTAACGGGACAAGCGGAGCTGTCCTTTGTCCGAAATATAGGTATTGAGGACTCGGTTCCAGTCACCCATGAAAACTATCGCCAATGGGTCGTTGAAGATCGATTTTGCGCGGGTCGCCCTCCTTGGGAACATGTTGGTGCCACGATAACGGACAATGTTCACGCCTATGAGAGCATGAAAATTCGCATCCTGAATGCTGGGCATCAGGTATTGGCTAATACGGGTGAAATTTTGGGTATTGAAACGATTGCTGATTGCATGACAGATCCTTTGATTCCCGCTTTTTTTCACCGGGTGCAAACCAGAGAATTTCTGCCCTACGTTGCTGCTGTTGAAGAGATCGCTCCGGAAGATTATCTTGCTTTGATTGAACGGCGGTTTGCGAACCCCAAAATTCGGGATACCACGCGCCGGGTTGCTTTTGATGGCTCTTCGCGTCATCCCGGCTTTGTTTTGCCGATCCTGCGGAATGCATTGGCCTCTGGGGGAGAGGTGGACGGGCTTGCTCTCGTTGAAGCACTCTGGGCGCGGATGTGTGCCGGCATTCGTGAAGACCGCACGGTTATCGAACCAAATGACCCGTTTTGGGACCAGCTCTCTGCGACGGCCGGACACGCGAAATCCAATCCGGTTGTCTGGCTTGAAATGCGTGAGATTTATGGCGATCTAGCAGATTACCCGCAGTTTGCAGACGCGTTTTCATGTTGGTTGAAACTAATCTGGAGCGATGGGGTCCGGGCCGCTTTAAAGGTTTATTGCAGTTAAATGAAGCGCCCAGTTGGGCGGAAGCAAAACAATAAATAGATCACCCAATGCGCACTGATTTGATCTGGTCCCCAATCTGGCTCCTTTCAGGCAACCCTTGCTGTAACGAAGATAAGTCAAGGTAGCGAAATATACACAGAAGGTTTGATGTGGCGCAGCGCGCTTCCTGCAACCTTGAGGTTTGAAATGGCCATAAGTTCCATCATATTTGGACCTGTGGGTTTATGATATTGAGAATTTGGAACTAACATGAGGATCCGCTGTCGGGATTGTATGAGGGCGTTGATAAGGAAATCTGTCGACAGCATGGTCAGAGGTTTTCAAAGGGCGTTGATCTGCAGATGGGTTGGGCACTTCCAAGTCTCGTGCGGTTTCGTCACAGTTCAACGGCAGGGGGGTCCCTTCTTTCTGGTATCTGAAAGAAATTTGGGCAGTGGCGTTTTTCTCTTGCGCTAAGCCAGTCACACCGCGCGTATTTTCTACAGAATGACGTCTCTGATGCGCCGCAGTCAGCATCCCTCTCCGCATATTGCTTTTTTATTGCAGGGTAATTGCGGCTCAGAACCCATGGTCTCGTGTTTCGAGCGGACGTGAGTTGGTTTCCCCTAGCAATTTGGCGGTGAAGCTCTCAAATCATCAAAGCCCGCGGAAGCACGGGGCGGACGCATCGCTTACATGCATGTGGAGCAAGGAAAAATATTAGAGTCTTACCGTATCTATGGGAACAGAGCCATCTAAGCCAAAAAGCGGTAGCTGATCTTTTTTATGATCTAAGCAAATCAATTCTGGGTCGGAAATGGACCATTTCACAGTCGTAGATTATTTGTCCGCACCGGAAAATCATGTACCCTTATCAGATGCTAACCGAAACAATTCATGGCATTAAAATTTCGCGTACAGTGGCTGCATCATCCAAACGGTCCATCGCGGCATTCAGATCATTAAACCCAATTGTCCGAGACAACAATTTATCCACCGGTAACTTGCCATCCTGAAACATTGAAAGATAACGTGGAATATCGCGTTTCGGTACGCAACTGCCCATGTAAGACCCTTTGAGACAGCGCTCTTCGGCTGAGAGGCTGAGGTGCGACAAAGTAATTTTTGCTTCTGGTCCGGGCATGCCAGCCGTGACCGTTGTGCCGCCCCGTCTGGTAATTTGATAGGCCGTCTCAAGAGCTTTTGCGGATCCCGCGGTTTCTACGGCCACATGGGACCCTCCCAAAGTGGCTTCACGCACCTGCGAGACACAATCACTATCGGCAGCATTGATCGCAAAATCTGCTCCTAGCTCGCGGGCCAGTTGCAATTTTTCGGGATTTAGATCCAGGGCAATAATTCTTCCTGCACCAGCGGCGACAGCCGCCAGCAGAGCGCTTAAACCGACGCCGCCCAGACCGACAACTGCCACATGTTCACCTGGTTTTACCCCTGCTGTGTTCAAGAGGGCACCTACTCCAGTCACCACGCCACATCCAAAAAGTGCGGCATGTTCAAAGGGAATAGACTTGTCGATTTTGATCAATGCATCTTTCGACATTACGGCGTATTCTGCAAAACCCGCAACGCCAGAGTGATGATGAATGCGCTGGCCGTTTTTGTGCAATCGTGTTGTGCCATCCCATAGGACGGCGTCGGCGTTTGTCATCGTGGCGGGCTCGCAAAGTGCGGGACGACCGACAGCACACATTTCACAATGGCCACAGCTTGCCACATATGTTGGGACAACATGATCCCCTTTGTCAAAACCCTGAACGCCCTCACCAAGTTCAACAACGATGCCGGCGGCTTCATGACCTATTACAATTGGCATCGGCTTGCCGCGCTCGCCATTGATTGCAACCAAATCAGAGTGACACAGTCCCACGGCTTTAATCTGGACCAAGACTTCGCCCCGCTTAGGCCCATCCAGTTCCACCTCTTCGATCTGCAGGGGTTTACTTTCGCAATAAGGTCGAGGCAGTCCAGATTCTCTTAGTACTGCTGCCCTGATTTTCATGGCAATACTCCTACTGCTCACTCAGCTGTGGTAACGCGACCGCTTCTTCCAGCGATTGTTCAAGTAGATCTAGACCTTCATCGAGCACCTGCTCTGAAATGGAAAGTGGGACCAGCAGTCGGATTACATTTCGTGTCGGGCCGGCCGTGACCAAAATCAGCCCATTGTGCAGCGCCCGCTGTGCTATTTTTGCGGCGAGTTCCCCATCGGGGTCGCGACTTTGTCGGTCTCTGACAATTTCTATGGCATTCATACATCCGAGAGCGCGAACATCGCCAATGCAGTCGAGCGAATTTCTCTGAGCCATCTTGCGCAAACGAGCGTCAATTCTTTCCCCCATATTCAGCCCTCGGGCCAATAAGCTTTCAGTTTCGATTTCGTCGAGGACTGCCAGTGCCGCAGCACAGGCAATCGGGTTCCCCCCAAAGGTGCCACCCAAGCCACCTGGTGGCACCGTGTCAATGATATCCGCCCTGCCCACGACACCTGAAATTGGCAACCCTCCGCCAATGCTCTTGCCGACGCAGCTTAGGTCGGGGTGTATGCCGAAATGCTCCATTGCAAACATTTTACCGGTCCGACCCATACCTGATTGAATTTCGTCAGCAACCAGTACGATGCCATGAGCATCACAAAGATCTCTCAGGTACTCAACAAATTCTGGTGTCGCAATATTATACCCTCCCTCGCCCTGAACCGGCTCAAAAAAGATCGCAGCAATTTGGTCTGGCGGGCAATCACTTCGGAATAATGTATCAAAGGCGCGTTTGGTATCTTCTAAAGAAATGCCGTGGAAATCATCTGGAAACGGTAGGCGGTATATATCTGATGGAAATGGACCAAATCCCTGCTTGAAGGGGATCATTCGGGCGCTTAGCGCCATGCCCATATAAGACCGGCCGTGATATCCGTTTGTAAATGTAATCAAAGCGGGCCGTTTTGTGTAATAGCGTGCAATTTTTATGGCATTTTCTACGGCTTCGCCACCCGCCGAAAAAAACAGTGATTTTTTGGCAAAATCACCGGGCAAGAGCGCGTTCAATCGTTCTGCTAAAGTTATATAACTCTCATAGGGAGTGACTTGAAAACATGTGTGCGTCAGACTGTCGAGTTGCTGTTTTATGGCTGATACCACACGGTCGTTGCGGTGACCTGTGTTCTGGCAACCGATACCGCCGCAAAAATCTATATAGCGCTTGCCTTCCACATCCCAGATTTCGGCGTTCTCTGCTCTTTCGGCAATAAATGTCGATGAATAAGCGATGGCTCTGGCAACCGCATTATCTCGCCGGATTTCAAATTCCTTATTGGTCGTCATGTGATTACTCTCAAAAACCTATCTGACGGTCGCATTTTTGCGGCCTTGTTCGTCGGGGCGAAGATCGCCCCAACGGTATGGTTTAATCAGTGGCCTATTGTACCACTATGGTAGAAGATCGTTGACCTCTTCGACCAACTCCTCTTGTAGAGCGGCCATATCATCTGAATCACCTGTCACAATGCTTTCCATGCCATCATAGAGCACCTGCGTGATTGCCAAGCCATTATCGCCTGGATATGCTATCCAATCGCGCAGCAACCCAGACTGCTCGACAGCCGTATATTTGTTTGGATTGTTGGCATAGAAATCAGTTAGTAGGTCATTTGCGGCCTTATTTGGTGGGATATAACCTGTTGTCTCAGCAACCAATGAAGCACCAACTCCAGAGGTCGCAAATTTGACGAATTTCCAAGCGGCTTCTACTTCTGCAGGATCTTCGGATGTGGATACCATCATAACCGAGTTTCCACCGGCAGGCAGACCCATGGGTGTTTGTCCCATGCCCGGGTATTTACCGGTTTTAAGCTCAAAGTCCCCCTTGGCGCGTTCAATGGCGCCCACGGCTGATGTTGACCAGAAATACATTGCCACTTCTCCAGAGTTGAACGGGACGCCTGCATCCCCCGCAGAGAGGTTCGGCATATCACATTCACGGAAAAGCGATTTCATTTGCTCAAGGGCCGCTAAGCCGGCTTCACCGTCAAAGTTGACCTTTCCATCTTTGAGAATTGGTTCGCCCTGGCTCCACATCAGCGCTTGGAAGAACCAATTTCCAGTCACGCTCCAACCCCACCACATTGGTGTTTTATAGCCGGCTTCCATGAGCTTATGGCAATTTTCAATAACTTCATCCCATGTTGTGGGCAGCTCTGTGACGCCGGCTTTGCGCAGGGCATCCATGTTGTAATATCCCACAGGCAGCGATACGGAATATGGCAAGCCATAGACTTCGCCATTGAAGGTACCCAGTTCAAGCATTGCCTCGTGATACCCATCTTTGGCAAAGTCAGCTTCGGCTGCAATGAACGGTTCCAAGGATTTTGCAATGCCTTTTTCAACCAGCATCGCCTGCCGATTCAGGCCCTGAAATGTAACATCAGGCAGATCTCCGGCCACAGACTCACGCAGAATCGTATTGGTCCCATCTTCATAGTTTTCATACGTCGCTCGGAACTTTACGTCGATATCCGGATGTGCCTTTTTGAACTCAGGCATCATCCTTTCCATCGTGACATCAAAAAGCGCAGAATAGGCGTACCCAACTTCGATTTCCACAGCCTGTGCTGATGTCGTTAAGGCGCCCGTTGCGAGTGCAAGAGCTGGTAATGTATTTAGGTATTTCATTTAGTACCTCCCTTTGGATCGGGGACCGGTGACATTATTTATCCTAAATTGGCCCCACGTTTTATCCGGCGCACTGGCTGTTAAACCAGCTCCGGAATTCTGTTGAACTCATTTCATTCCTGTCATTGTGATACCCTCGATAAAGCGTCGCTGCGCCAATAAGAAAATTATGACCAATGGCATGACTATCACCGTCGTTGCAGCCATCATTGGCCCATATTCGTTGCCATCCATGTCCGATTTGAACATCCGTAGCCCAAGAGGAGGTGTCATCAGGTCCTTGTTGCCGGTAATGACAACACGCGGCCAGTAATAGTCGTTCCAATGGGCCACCACGGAAAAGATTCCAAACGCCAGAAGTGCGGGTATTGCCGTCGGCAACATCACCTGCCACACAATCGAAAACTCGCTCATGCCGTCCATCCGAGCGGCATCGATCAAATCATCGGGCACGGTCATAAAAAACTGCCGCATCAGGAAGATTCCAAACACAGAAATAGACCATGGAATGATCAGGGCCCCATAGGTATTGGTCAGCCCAACCTTTGCCAGCATGATATAAAGCGGTAGCGCGATAGCGTGCACGGGTATCAGAAGACAGAAGATAACCATGCCAAATACAACATCCCGTCCCCAAAACCTGAGTTTTGAAAGTGCATAAGCACAGGGCAACGCCACAATCACCTGAATAATAAAAATAGTGACCGTCACAAACACCCCGTTCAACATATAGCGGACCAGCGGCGCCTCTTTGAAGGCAGCGGTATAATTGTACACGATCGGTCGCATCAGGCAGTCTTCTTCCGGGTTGCCAGCTTTAACGCAGCGCTGATCCGTCATAATTTCCTGACTGCCAAAAAAGCCACCTACATTGGCCTCGATTTCATGGGGAGACTTAAGGGAGTAGGACAACATTAGATAAAAGGGCAGAAGCACCACGATGGCGCCCGCGAGCAATACGCCATGTTTAAAAAATTCTCCAAGCCAATTTGTACGTGCCAACATTAGTAATGAACCCGCCTATTTACAAAGTAGACCTGCACCAGCGTAAGAATAAGCACGAAGGCCAAAAACACGATTGTGATTGCAGAGCCAATCCCCAGAAGGTTCTGTTTTACGCCCTTCTCAAACATGGCGTAGACCATGACGTAAGTAGATTTGGACGGCCCGCCTGAAGTCAGGGCCTCGACAGTATCGAAAACTTGAAACGATCTTATCGATGAAATGGTTATCACAAAGACATTGGTTGGCCCCAGCATCGGCCATGTGACCAATTTAAACCGCTCCCAAGCGCTGTCTGCCCCATCCATATGTGCGGCCTGGTACAATTCCCGCGGGACCGAGGTTAAACCGGCCAGATAGAGCACCATATTAAAGCCAAAGCCCTGCCAGATACCAATGAAAGCGATTGTTCCCAAAGCATATTGCTTGTCACCCAGCCAGAGTGGAAATTTTTTAATGCAGGCCGCGCCATACCAAGAGGTTGCCGGTTCATAACCTAGCCATGATCCAGACAACATACTGTGAATCCAAGATATGTCGCACCCTGACCGCAACACATCGTTGACCACTCCGACGATTGGGTTCAGTGCAAACTCCCAAACGATGGCCATAGCCAGTAAGGTTGCCATAACTGGCAAAAAGAAGACGGCTTTATAAAGTTCACCGCCGATGCGCAGGCTTGAAATCAACAGTGCAGAGCCAAGTCCAAGCGCAACTGATATCGGCACCACCACCAAAACATAGGTCAGTGAGGCGCTGAACATTTTTTGATAACTGCGCCGACTGAACAGCTTTTCATAGTTCTCGATTCCAACCCAGTTAAAGCTGCTGTTTCCCAAACTGTAGTCGGTCATTGACAGAGTGGCCGCCACAAACACAGGCATAATCAAAAGTAGCAGCATCAAGGCAACTGCGGGTCCGATAAACCAATAGTGCGCTCGCGACTTACCCATCAATCTGACTGCCCCTGATTATGATCGGCAGAAAGGCCAAGCCTCTTGCCGTCGACGCCAAATACGATCATCTTCCCTGGTTCGGCACTATAGCAGATGGTTTGCCCCAATTGAGCATAATCGGCCTCGGTGGGTTTGACCCTAAGCACAACCTTTTGCTCGCAACCTTCGGTCTCAAGGTGCAGAAAAACATCAGAGCCTAAATTCTCTTTGTAACTCAGCGTTCCTGAAAAACATTCCGCAGTTCCAGTTGGTTGTAAGGTCAGATGCTCTGGTCTCAGCCCGACCGATACCGGCCCCGGCGCGGCAGGCTCCAAAGTCTGATCTAGCTCAAACCCCAAACAAATGACTTTTCCTGTGTCATCCGCCTCGCCCGGCAGGATATTCATCTTGGGGCTGCCAATAAATTCAGCGACACGGATATCATTGGGATTTTGATAAACTTCATCTGGCGGGCCCAGTTGCAATAGGTCGCCATCCATCATGACCGCAATCCGATCTGACATGGTTAAAGCTTCCGCCTGGTCGTGGGTCACGTAAATAAATGTCGATTGTAGGTCACGGTGCAGCTCTGACAGTTCGGCACGCATGTGCACACGCAGACTTGCATCCAGATTGGATAACGGCTCGTCCATCAAAAAGGCGGCAGGATTGCGAACCATTGCACGGCCCAATGCAACTCGTTGGCGCTGCCCACCCGACAGCTGCCCGGGCTTCCGGTTGAGAAGAGGTTCAATTTTAAGAACTGCTGCGACATTACGCACTTCGTCTTGGATCTTGGCCATCTTGCCTGCCCGTCCTGGCACCAAATAACCTAACAGCGGCAAGCGTTCCCAAAAATCCAGATCCCGTAACCGTAGCGGCGTCATAAGGTTCTGCTGCACTGTCAAATGTGGATACAGAGCATAAGACTGAAATACCATTGCCAGATCGCGCAGGCTGGGGCGCACCTCATTCACTAAGGCACCATCGATTTCCACGTCACCCGTAGTTTGTGTCTCTAACCCGGCAATAATTCTAAGCGTGGTAGACTTACCGCATCCAGACGGCCCCACCAACGTGAGGAACTCTCCATCTGCGACATCCAGATCAATGCTGTTCAAAACATTTAACGATCCGTATTTTTTTGTAACTTGGCGAAGTTTTATACCAGCCAAAAGTTATCCTCCCCTTACACATCATCCCGTCACCTTTTATTCAACGCTTGAAAACCGGAACTTTGGATTGGCTTAATGACGTGTGGTGGCTTTAAGGAGATGCTCATCACAGATTGCAATTGCATCCGTATATTTGTAAAGTAATTTAAATTAGAGTTTAATATCAGGTTTTGTTATAATGGTCCCGTTTCGCCAACTCAGTTATGTGGTCGCAGTAGCCGATCACGGCAGCATGCAAACGGCAGCAGAAAAAATAGCGATATCGCAGCCCGCTATAAGTGCCGCCATTAAGAAGCTTGAAACCGATTATGGTATTAACTTATTCTTGCGGGACCGACCCCATAAACTGGTTTTAACACCGGTCGGACGTCGATTTATTGCCAGGGCAAGGCGGTTGCTTGAAAGCGCAGAAGAATTTGATCAAGCTGCACTTAATCTAGGCAAGAATTTGAGCGGCACGATACAGGTTGGGTGCTTCATGCCCACCGCGGCCTTCATTGTACCAATCATACTTCAGGCTTTGCAGGATCGTAATCTCAATATTTCTCTGCAAGTGCATGAGGCCGATCTGGATGAATTAAATACAATGCTGGCTCAAGGAAGCATTGATCTTGCACTGACATATAACATGTCGCCCAGCCCTTCGATTGAATTTGAAACTCTTATAGAAGAGCGACCCTATGTATTGCTGGCTAAAAGTGATCCGTTGGCAGATAAGGACGCAATCTCTCTCAATGAGCTCATTGATCGTGATATGGTTTCACTCAGTTTGCCGATTACTCAGCAGTTTTTTCTATCAGTATTTTCCCAGTTAAAGTTACGGCCGAAAATCAGACACCAGACAAAATCTTATGAACTGGCCCGTAGCCTCGTCGGTGCCGGAGAGGGCTATGCAATTATGATTATGCGCCCGGTCACAGCAAGGGCTTATAATGGCATTGAATTGGCCTATGTTCCAATTTTAGATGATGTGCCCACAGCGCAATATGGTCTGGCCTCAATCAAACGGGCGATCCCGACAAAACTGGTCGAAACCTTTGCTGCAGTCTGCCGTGAAACGCTGTTGCGCCAGCAGTCCGCGCGGCAGTATTTTGTGGCTTCGCCTAGAAAGATTAACTCTGACGCTGGTTACCCGTAATAAGGCGATTGGCAGTGGCAGTGGCAGACACATAGCCGCTGTCGCAAAAACAAAGCCCCTTCACAGTTCTAAAAGTGTTGGTCCGATAGAGCGAATTGAGGCCGCGTAAGATCCCTGACTGCTTTTGGTGAACGCCCAAATACTTTTTTGTAACTTCTGCCAAAGTGGGATTGGTTTTCATAGCCACAGGCAAGGGCGATCTCGGCGATGGGCATTTTTGTTTGCTCAATAAGTTCACGGGCTCGATTAAGACGAAGTTTTTGATAATATCTATTTGGTGGCTCAAATCCGTTCCGCGAAAAAATCCGCTCGATTTGACGGCTCGAAAAACCCAAACGCTGCGCTAATTCATCCACTGAAAGCGGAGTCTCGATATTTGCCATCATAATATCTAATGCTTTGCGGAACCTTTCATCTTCACAAATGATCGCATCTCCTCCCAACATCTGAACCGATGACCCGCTGCGCCTGCCGCTCGCGATAAAATGGTTGCAGACCTCACCACTCAATCTCGGCCCACATATTTTTTCAATAAATCCCAGGATAAGGTCAAAGGACGCAAGTTCTCCCGCACAACTGGTCGTAGGACCATCTACATCAAAAAGTACATTTATAAAGTCTATACTTGGAAATTTTTCACGCAACGGTCCAATGGTTTTCCAGTGAGCAGCACACCTCCTGTTCTTGATCAAACCAGCGGTGGCGGCCAGTGCAGATGACGCGCCAAGGGCAAAGACTGGCACTGAAAAACGCGTAAGGTTTCGCAAGAAGTCGTGCAGTAGTGCCGTGTCCCCCGCAGCGATTGTCTGACCGCAGCACAAAATGGCAAGGTCAGGTCGGAGCCGCACTTTTTGGTGGTTAAAAACCTCTATGGACGACGTTTGGCAAGGGACGGGCACCCCGGCGCTTGTCACTGGATTTTTCTCGGTTATCGAGACCAGAGTAAGGTTAAATTTTTCCCAACCAAGTAATTTATTTGCCTGCTGGAAAGGCTCGAGTGTGGTTGAAATAGTTGTTAGTGAGACACCCTCTGCAATCAGAATTACCACCTTTGTTTTCGTCTGGCTGGCCTGACAATGCGGAGTTTCTGAAAATGGTGCGTTCACGACAGCCCCCTACAAACCGGCCTGCTCATCATTAGTCTCCGGCAGCACTTCGTGAGTGGAACCACGTCGCTTGAAAGAAGGGTCTTTATAAGCCTCATTCAAAATGAGTTCGACCAATTCAAACTGTGTTTCCCCGTTCACATCTTCAAAGTAAACATGGCTTGGCCACGGCTCGTTTACAAAGTTGTTGGTGGGCAAATCAATAGTTTCACAGACATTTTTTATGGAACTCACATAAGATTTTGCAGCGTCTGTTAAATCTATTTTTGCTTGATCCAGATCATCGATGCTGTTGCGGTCAATCTCACAAGATCCAATGCCAGTTGTTAGTGGGATATTACGTTTGATTGACTGGTCTTGATAGAAAGTAACATCGACCTTATCGGCCTCAAGCCGCATTACAAAACCCTTACAAACACTCACCTTTAGCTCCGTAAGTTCTAGTAAATCCACCCCGGATGGAGGCGCGTCACTAACTGCTTTGCGTCTTGAGCCGCGAGTTTTCTTCTTAACTTGGGAAACGTAATCACCGCGATAATTACAATCAAAGACCCGAGATCCCCACGGGCGTCCCCGCTCCATCTGCTGGATCGAGCGGATCGACATGGACTTGCAATTTTCCGGACCTATGAAAAAGGGAGAACCAGAGGCATCTGACAGCTCAACCCATCCATTAGGGAACGTGGCCATATGATGGTCTATCCAAGGTCCGAGCACCTTGTCTGCCAGATGATTTAACAAATCATTTACCCTGTCCGGATTGTGTACGACGTCTGACAAAAGGGGTTCCTGACCATATATATCGGCGGCCAAGCTATAGGGTGCGGAGATTTGAAGCAGCGGTTCCATGCCGGTAAGTTCTTCCGTCACCCGTAAAATATCATCTATAATTTTTGGTATACCGGTCGAAAAGTCCGGGGTTTGCAGATTAAACCAATTGTCTTTGTTGATCAGTGTGACATCGGGGTCAGAGCCGGGTGGAAACTTGTCAGGGTACATCATCGTTTGGCCAAGAATTTCACATGAAAAAGCATAGAGTGCCCATGTCATATATAGCTTTTTCATTCCCAAAAGGCGACTGACAGCGAGGTTTGCGCGCACGTAACGGTACGGATCGGTTTTGTAGTATTCCGCAGACTGGATACCATATAAATCATTCAGTACCGCAAGTGCCAACATATGGACTGATGCCGTTGCATGAATTTCATTCGCCGGGGCGAGCACAGAAAAGTTATCATCAAACTCGCCCGAAATAGCGGCATCAAAAACCTCTACCATTTCTTTTTTGGCGCCTAAATCTCCTGATTGCCAACGTGACAAGAGATGCAGTCCGTGCGGATAAGTATAGTCTTCTATTCTGATCATAGTATGAAAAGCTTTCTGCTATCTGAACATTTATGGCATCCATGTGTTCCTTACACATCTTCACACAAAACACCCTTACCCAGCGCTTGGAAGCCGCAGCATCACAAACTTATTTTAATAGACATATTTAAAAGTGGAGTGATGATGTATACCCAATATTGAAAAAACATTATACCCATTTCAGGGTCCAGTAATGAACAAGTTCATAAAAAATTATATCATGTCAAAATATCGAAAAATTTGGTTATTATGACAAATAAATTACTATTTACTGATTAAATATCAAAAATTTATTATTGGATGGACTATTCTGACTGTAAGCGAAAAATATGTCGATTTTAGGCTATAAAGACTCATGATCAAAAAGAGGTACAATAGGCCGTTTTCACCGGTAAAGTTATGGTCTTTTTAAATTTAGAAACTCAAATTACTACCATGCCAAACACGTTTTGCAAAAAAAATAGACCAATAAAACATAAGACGCATGCTGCCACGGGCGTAATGACCCATCCGAATATAATTTTGGCAAGGACTAACCAACGAATTGCGGCGGCTCCTTGCAAAATTGAGATGCCGACAATCGCCCCAACCACCGCCTGGGAACTTGACACTGGAACCAACGGAATTGTTGGTAGTCCAAGTCCTGCCAGCCACGCTTCTAATCCAACAGATGCAAACATGAATAAAACAATTGAATGAGAGATGACGGCAATTAAAGCTGATGTTGCCGATAGTCGACCTAGATCACTGCCAAGCGTCATCATAACCCGTTTTGAATAGGTGAAAACACCCAAGGCAATCGACAGCCCCCCCAGTACGAACAACTGTTGCGTCGAGGATAATAGTAAACCACCAATTTGTACCGGAGGTAAAGGCTGTGCGGGAATAAAAACACCAACAACATTTGCTATATTATTAGCACCAAGTGAATAGGCTCCCAGTGCTCCTGCAACAATCAGCGCCACACGTTGGTACGCGTCGGCCCTGATCATATGTATATGAACACGTTGTGCAGAGAATTTTATTGTTTGATAAAGGATAATGGCGATGACACCTGATAATAAAGGGCAAATAATCCAAGTACTTAAAATTTTGGTTAATGTAGAAATATCTGTAGGATTATTAGAGAAAAAATTCCAACCGATTATTGCGCCGACAATGGCCTGAGAGGTCGAGACTGGAAGCCCGAATTTTGTCATCGCGTATACAGCGAAAGCAGCCGAAAGTGCCGTCATGAATGCGCCCGGCAAGGCAGATATCGCGCCCAGTTTCCCAAGCGTTTGAGACGTACCTGCGCCTGAGACGATCGCTCCGAGAACTACAAATATTGAACAGATTATCGCGGCAGTTCTCCAACTGACCATTTTTGTGCCGACCGCGGTTCCAAAAACATTTCCGGCATCATTCGCGCCAAGCGCCCAGCCTAAAAATAAACCGCTAGTCAGGAATATTAAAACAAGGGGGTCTAACAATTTTACGTCAACCGTTTAATAGCATAGATTGCTAATCGGTCTGCCACATCTTCTGCCAAATCCGCAATGCCATCGATGCGGTCAGCAAATTCTCGAAGTTGTATTTTAAAAGACAAATCAAGACTTGAGTCGAAGATTGCGGTCTTAAGGTTAAGACTGATCTTATCTGCCTCTTTTTCATATAAAATCACTTTGTGGTTATAAGCAGGTACATCATGAGGGCTCCTGAAAAAGGCCCGCCCACTCAGCGCAAGCTCGTCTACGGACTTGATAACCATATTGGTAAGCTTGCGATACCCACTCCCAAGTTCTTCTGGAATCGTCGGTTTTTCAATTGAAAAAGCCCAGAGCGTATCTTCGAACTCAGATAGCAATTGATCCATTGTTTCGATCAAGCCTAGAACGTCACCACGAGAATCGGGAATAAGCGTATTGGAGTAGAGGTGCTTTTCAATATCTCGTCGTAAAACGTCTGCTTCGCTTTCCAATTCTACCACCCGGTCCAGACGCGTGACGAATTCTTCTGTATAGCCTTCTTTTAGATAAACTCGGACACCGAGCCTAAATACAACTGCAGCTTCCGAAACCTTATCAAAGAAACTATCAATCTGCAGCTCAAGTTGCTTGGTTCTGCCGAATAGGCTCAGATTAGGTGCCATTTAGGTTCACTGCTCTTTTTAACGGCCTTACGGCTCTTTTAACGTCGAGCCTTATTAGGGCTCGAAATTCTATTGTTTGTTTTGTAACAAATTTGTATCAGATTTGTAACATGATTGTAAAATACTAATTTAGATTGGACTTATAAGACAATAAATTTATGATGATTGCATATAGCCATTCGGAGGTCGTCTTGCCAAAGTTTCCCGGAGGGGCCCTGCTGACCGGCTTTTATATTGACCGTAGTTCTCACGTCCCAATCTATCGGCAAATCGATACAGAGCTGCGTCGCTTGATCCTTGAGGGTGCGCTTGCGGCAAAACAAAAGCTGCCATCAACGCGGGAATTGGCAATGGAACTTGGGGTGTCTCGAATTACAGTTAAATCGGTTTACGAGCAACTCGTCGCAGAAGGCTATGCGCAGGCTAAGACCGGTTCGGGAACCTTCATTTCCGAAGGTTTGGATTTTGAAACTACGCCAAAAATTACGGTTCCTAAAAAAAATATTGGATTAGATGACGTCAAGATTTCGACGCGCGCTGCTTCCATTATGTCATCACAAGCAAGCGTCCGGTACGGCGCAACCGCGCCGTTTCGTCCGGGCGTTCCAGCGCTAGATCTGTTCCCAGTTAAACTGTGGAATAAATATTGTCTGGATGCTCTGAATGGTGATGAGCGCAACAACTTGAGCTATGGTCAAATTAACGGCAGTGCCGCATTGCGGACGTCAATCGCCAATCATCTCAATGATGCCCGTGGCGTAAAAGTTGACCCTGAGCAAATTGTGGTGACCTCGGGTGCGCAGCAGGCATTTGTGCTGATCGCATTCATTTTACTGAACAAACAGGATACGGTCTGGTATGAAGACCCTGGACATATCGCGGGCCGAGATGTGATGCAACTGATGGGAGCTAACGTCGCGCCAGTTCCGATCGATAGCGAGGGCATAGATCTTGATTTTGCAAAACAAATGCACCCCAGGCCTACCCTCATTTTCACCACCCCATCCCATCAACAACCGCTGGGAACCACTATGAGCCTGACCCGTCGTCTGGCGCTTTTGAATTACGCCCACGAAAATGATTCGTGGATCATAGAAGATGATTACGACAGCGAATTTAGATACCGAGGACGGCCCCTGCCCGCCCTGAGCGCCCTGGATCGTGAGCGCAGGGTTTTCTATGTTGGTACATTTTCTAAATCTATGTTTTCCGCGATCCGGATTGGCTATGTCGTCGTTCCACCTTGGCTAGTGGATACATTTTCAAAGGCTAGAAACTTATTGGGTCAAAGTTCATCTCCGGTCATTGAGCATGCACTATCGCGGTTCATCGACGATGGCCGTCTGGCTGAGCATATCAGGAAGATGCGTCGCATTTATCGAGAGCGACGCGACACACTGCTTGACTGTATTAGTACAGATTGCGCAGATTGCCTCATGCCTCAAAAAACAGATGCTGGTATGCATATACTGGCCCATTTGAAAAATAATGTGGATGATAATTTAGCCCACCGCGCTCTCCTCGACGCTGGGATTGAATCTCTGCCCCTGTCGGTCTATTGCATTGATCCGTTTAAGTGCTCAGCTCTGGTTCTGGGGTTCTCTGGTGTTCCCAAAAACCGCATGCCAAAACTGGTGCGTCGCATGAGCAAGGTTCTGCAATCGATATCCTTAAATCAATAGATACCAAGCGATTTTGCAAATGGCTCCTGTAAATATTTTGTCTATTAGGCGCATCAAATCCTATTTGCAGGCGGCGCAGAGAAGAGGGAGCCTTTGGCTTGAAACAGACTGGGATGATAACCGAAGGATAACGGAAACACAGCGATTCAATACTTTCACACACAATTTTAGGATATATACGGTTCAACCCTAACGGTCTCGTGCAAGTCCAGAAATATGGAACACACTAAAATTTAACATGTGTCACTAAGTTGAGGGGAACGCGTCTCAGATGCCACCTGCGATCAAGTGTTTGAGGCCCAAGCCATCTTTATGGATGATACAACGGTCAAGCTGCTCCAGAAGGGCAAAGGTAAGAACAAGGACAGGACAGCGTGGTTCTGGGTTTACGCCAGAGATGGGCGCGCTTGGTCCGGAGCAGCGCCGCCCGCTGTATGGTATCAGTTCTCCACCAGCCGAGGCGCGGAACATCCCCCTGAACATTTGGAAGCCTACGAGTGCTTTGCCCAGGCGGATGCCTATGCTGGGTATAATGACGCACACCGAACAGGTCGCGTGCGCCTGTCAGGTAATACATGGCCCATGGGCTTTGAATACATCGGCTCACAGCCCAAAGATGATTTTACCATGCCAGCTTCTGGCCTATTGCCATGCGTTTTGTAATTTTGGCAGCGCATACCGGTGGATGGGCTTCATTGACATTGACGAACATTGGGGACCTCAAACGGAAACGTTCGAAAGGTTAAAGATGAAGCTAGCTGCCAAGTGTTGACAGCCGTGGCTATGCAAATAGAGCAGATAACTGTGTGTGCGCACCGGCCGTGGCGCATTGGGTTTGTTGACGGCTCTGATAACCGCACATCAAACCCCCAAAATTGATGCTTACATTGTCATAATTATTACCAGCCAGAGGTCTTTAAACGACCTTTAGGTTCTTCGGGCCTCAAACTCAGCCCAGATTTCTTCCAGCATTTCGATATCAAATTCGGGGTCACGTGCAGGTCCAAGGATGATGGCTTCGTTTGTCATGACTGTTTCAATAGCCTGCCCAAGGCCCATAATGACCTCGGGTGGAATAACCAATGCGCCATGCCTGTCAGCGTGGATAAGCGCGTCTTGGGATACCTCAAGACCCATAATATTAACGGGTGTGCCAATCTCGACCACATGGACGAACCCGTGGCTTACTCCAATCGAACCGGCAAGGACTGGAAAATCTTCGTCTAAAACGTCAAGATCTCGCATCACTCCGTTGGTGACAGCGCCCATAAGTCCGAGTCCCTTATGCACAGCGACATTTACCTCACCCCACCAGCCGGCGATACAGTTGGGGAAATCCACATCTTCTATCACAGCCGCGGTCGGGGCGCCGCCGAAAGCCATTGACCTGTAATATTCCATCCGACGGGCGCGAATGATATGGTCAGGCTCTGTTGGTGGCGCCAATCCGGATATTTTAGCGGTGCGAGCAAACCCCACGATGGCTGGAGCCCCCGGTTTTGAATGTTGCATTGTACCGCGTGTAAAGCAGTTGAACCCCCTTTTCCCTTGCACCACTTCAATCGCGTTGCAAACTGTGGGCGTATCGACCTGCCTTAGTAAGTCATATAGGCTTTGGGGGATCATACTCTTAGCCATTGTTCCAGAATTCCGTTTGTGTGTTTGGGTTGTTCCAGTGTCGGCAAGTGGCCAGCATTGGGAATGACAGCCAAGCGTGATCCGGGTATTAGGTCATGCATCAGTTCGTGGCGCGAAACGGGGCAGAGGCTATCTTCTTTCCCGCAAAGAATCAGGGAGGGGATCGTCACCGATCTGAGCGTTTCGCACTGATCAGGGCGGTGCTGAATTGCAAAGGATTGGTTGGCAAAAACCTCTGGCCCCAACGTTTCAGCCATTTCCATGCACAGGTTCAGGATACGCTGCCGGTTGGGGCTTTTCGCAAGGTAATTTGGCTTCAATTCGTCACGCATAACCGCATAAAGCTCACCTTGCAAAACCCGTTTTACTTGTGTTTCCCGAACTGGGCCTTTGTCTTCCGGATCTGCCAAAGGGTTGGTATCCAGTAGCGCAAGCCGGGTCACTCTGTGCGGCGACTGGCGCATAATCTCCATTGCAACAATGCCGCCCATAGACAGCCCGGCCAAGGCAAAATAGGGAGGTGCACTGTCTAGGACGGTCCTTGCCAGATCAGCCATAGTCGATTGCCCCTGCAATGGCATAGTGATGATGGAGATGTATTTTGAAAAGGCTGAGATTTGCGGAGAAAATAGCCGCGCATCGCACATCATTCCTGGCAGTAAAACAAGAGGTTCATCGATCAAAGTAACCTGTCTCCATTACGATTGTTGTGCATTTTAGTCTGCTGGATCCCTTTAGTCTGCTAAATCCCTGTGTCCTGATATCCTTACGGCCCGTCATCCAAACTGGAGACGGAATACTGTAGCAGCGGTAAGTGGTGCCTAATCCCATGTTATTTTAACGTTTGGCTTAAAATTTGTTTCCAGATGGCGATGTCATCAAAAAGGGTGATCTCTCGACGCAGCCCCCGAGGACCAAATTCTGCATGGCTCACTCCCATAATGTGTATTTCTGCACCCGTTGGGGGGCCATAGCGCCCCCAGCCGTCATGTCGCCCGCTCAAAGACCAGCGGATTGCACTGCGCGGGCTGAGCAACGGATCAGTACGGCCAATCTGATGTTCAATTTTGAATTCGGCAAAGGGCATGGCACTTCTTAAACCGATCCAGAAGTTGTCAGCTTCGGCCCAACCGTGTCCTTCCTGTCCCCCGGCCAAAGATAGATGGCAGGCTCTGTCGTATTCCTTTTTTATAACTCCAAAATCAGCAGCCATTATTTGTCTTAGTATAAAGGCGTGCCGCTCACCCCATTCATCAGTGTTGCCACGGCCAGTATAAGGGCCCGCCTGATCGGTCGCCGGGGTCAGTGGCATGCTGTTGTCACCCCGATCGATGATGGTCTGTGCAGCCTCTTTTGGTGTTTGTCCTAGCTGATACGCGATTGCAGCATTGTCGCGGATCAGCCACTCATCCCAGACGCGGTTGTCTCGGCAGTATGTATCGGCAATCGTCCGAAATGAAACTTTTAATCCAGTAGCAGGACCAAAGGCACCGCCGTTATGCGTTGCGGTTGATAAAATCCGGTGAGAAGATAGGAACCCGGATTTATCGTCACCACACCAGACCACGTCCTCCGCCAGAAGTTGTCGGTCGGGGAACTCTGTAAGCGTTGCCATTGTGTTGGCTTTCCCGGCAGTGTTGCCTTGACTTATTCCTGCCGGAGAGCGGACTAAGAGGTCATCATGATAGTGCCAATCAAGTGCTGCGATATCGCGTCCTTCCCAGATCCTTGCTGTGCACTTGAGAATATAGTCCGGCAGGTCTGTAAATTGTGCGTCAAACCCCTTCATTTTGGCTCCTTTTGGTCTCTTCAGAAGTGATATCTCAGCTGATTGCCTTTAACATAAACTTTAAGCTGTTGTTGTCTTGTTCTTTTTTGGACAAACTGAACGCGCTGAAAATTAAAAAGTAAGGCACCAAAGGGGCAACTGGAAAAGCCTGCTCGGGTTGAGTTTTTTACAGTATAGAGGGTTAAAGTTTCATGCCTGCTAGATTCCTAAATTTATTGTATTCCAAGAGTCTCGTGCGTCTCTGATATAAAAGTTTATTTCAGCCAATTGGATTATCTGACTGTCGCAGTTTAATGTATTGTCGCCATGGATCTGATATGAATTCGTTGAGATTGGCAAGATGCTTTATACTCAGGTGCGAAGCGTTCCAAGGTGGCAGAGTTGAAACCAGCGTGATCAACTTTCGATTTGGAGTATATCGTAACGCCGAACAAATATCCTTTAACTGTTCCATCCCGGATGATCACATAGATCGTCGCCGGTCTGGGCGTTTCATGGCAAGATCAATGCTGAGGGATATTCAGACGGGAGACGCCAACGTTTGTTCGACTTGATAGCCAAGCGACAACGACACCAAAGATACAAGTGGCCATTCAGGCGAGTAATGAATCTGCGTAGGTCTTGACGGAATGGCGCGGAACCACCGAGCAGACTGTCTGGAAATGGTGCAAACGTGATAGTGTCCATGATCGCAACCACACATACCCCCCACCACCGTCTTTAGACCACCCTCACACCAGCTTAGGAGGCCGTGGCAGTTGCGCTGCCCAAAACGTTACTGGTGTCGCTAAACAACTTATTGGCCGTGGTGCGCGAGTTTCTGAATCCGAATGTGTCGCGCTCTGGTTTAATCTTTGCCTGCGAAGGCAGGATGTGGGACGTCTTCGTGATCTTTAGGCCAAGGATGAAAGCTCTAAGCACAGTGACTTCGCGGCGTATGAGCCCGGATACACACAAATTGACCTAAAATACCGGCCACAAATGGCCAATGACACGTCGCGAGAGTATCTCTTCTTGGCGACCGACAGGGCACCCGTTGGGTCTTCATTGCCATTTATCGCAACAAGACTGCGGCCAATGCTCGGCGTTATATGCGTGACGTGGAACGTGCATGCCCGATCCGTATCCGCAGCATGTTAACCGATAATGGCGAGGCGTTTACCGACTGTCCTTTTGGCCTAAGTAAGCGCGCTGCAACGGGACGGCACGAGTTCGACATACTTTGCTCAACGCTCGGTATTGAACAGCGACTGATCCACCAAGATCGCCGCAAACCAACGGAATAGTCGAGTGGTTCAACGGCCGCATCGAGGACGTGCTACAAAGCCACTATTTTCGATCAGGCGAAGAGCTGGGGACAACGCAGCATTGCTGATGCATGTCTTTACAACCAACAGCTTCCGCAATTAGCCTTAGGTGGTAAAACACCCTTACAAGTCATGAAACACTGGTGTAAAATCAAACTGAAATTGTTCAAGACACAGCCATGATACCACACGGGATGTGACAGCAATATTCGTAAAGTGCCACAATTTTACCCAAAAAAATTTGGCCGACTAACGGGTAATTTATGTTGAACTTTTTTGTACATTATAAGATAGGTTATTTCGAAAAAGCTATATTTCGGTAAACGGCACAGCTATGACCCGATCTGATGATCGATCTTCGCATAAAGCTTTGAGACACCTCAACAATGGGGAAATGTCTACAGGTTTTTCACAGCCCGAACTGCTCCAAGAATTAATTGATGATTTGGTCAGGCTATACGATAGGGGTCGATTTGAAGAGATTGTTTCAAAAGTAACGCATTCAGTAAAACTATTTCCTGAGGCTCTGCCCTTATTCAATATAATGGGTCAGGCTTATACAGCACTTAAGAAGTACCAAGCCGCCATTGATAGTTATAAACAAATGCTCAGGATTAAGCCTGACCATGAAGAAGCCTATCATAGCATGGGTAATGTGTTGACTGAAATGGGTGAACTGGACCCTGCGATAAAATGCTATAAAAGGGCTGTTGAAATAAAGCCTGACTATGCTGAGGCATACAGTAGTTTAGGCATTGTCCTGAAAAGTAAATTTGAACTCGACACAGCATTGTATGAGCATTTAAAAAAGGCTTTCAAAATACAGTCTGACCCTGTTAATGCCATTATAGACGAGAAGAATAATCTGCAAAACAACCGTGATTTAGAGGCCGCTAGAGACAGTCTTGAAAAAGCTGTTAGGATAAAGCCCACCCTTGCCGAAGCTAGGCATTTGTTGGCTTCCATAAATGGAAAAACACCAAAGTCTGCTCCTAAAGCCTATGTTAAAGAGCTGTTTGACGAGTATGCGCCCAAATTTGAACAATCTCTGGTGAGAGCTTTGGAGTATAATGCGCCAAAAGAGCTTGCAAAGATAATTACCGCAAAACAACCGATAGAGGCATTGGGGTCGGTTCTGGACCTAGGCTGCGGCACTGGCCTCGCTGGCGTGGAATTAAAACAATTCTGCAGCAATCTTGAAGGTATTGACTTGTCAAACGCTATGATTGAGCAGGCCAGATCAAAGAATGTGTATGATCGGTTAACTCAGAGTGATATACTAGATTACCTATCCACAGCAGAGCTTGATTTTGATTATTTTATCGCAACAGACGTTTTTATTTACGTAGGAGAACTGACCAATGTTTTCCACTTGATAAAATCTCGAAATAAGCGAAAGGGGCATCTGGCGTTTTCTACCGAGCACACTGAAAGGGAGAGTTTCTTCCTTGAAACATCTGGACGGTACTCACACTCTCTGTCGTACATTGAAGGCCTGTGTAAAAAAATTGATTGTAGAATATCTCATTTTACGAAAACGGATCTCCGTAAGGAAAAGGATGGTTTTTTGGTTGGGGGTTTATACGTCGTTGATTTCTAGAACTGATACAAGGATTGGGACTTTAAAAATGAGTTCGCCTTCATCAATGGTTTTATAGCGTCCTGAATTTGGCGACAGCACCAGTCAGCCTCGTCAGAAATTTTGATTAACAAGGAGTGGTTTTTTGCATGATGGTCTCCGAGTTTATGGCTCATTTTCTGGTACGACAGTGAGTTGGCCAACATCAGCCTGCACCACTTTTACATGCGCTGCTTTGGCGATCGCCCGATCACTGACCACCCTCCAGGTGATGCCGGAATAGATGTGTTCCCCTGGCTGGTCTGGAGCAATATCCGTTGCCAGTTGAAAGCGGTGACCAACAAAGCCGACCTCGATCTCGCGATCCTCCCTTGGGGATTGGATGTTTTTTAGGGGTTTCCACAGTACAAACGCTGCGGTAATCGACAAAAGTGACACCGAGATGACCGCACTATTGATTGTCTGAGGCAGAATTTCTACAGCCATCAATCCCCCAGTCGCAAGCATCGCAAGGCCGACAAAAAATAATACAAAAGTCGCAAAGCCAAGAAAGGCGATTTCGATCACTAGTAAACCAATGCCCAGCATAAACAGCCATTGCGAAAGGGGCAGATCTAACATCGGTTGTTCCATATTATTTGCCCCAAGGACCCGGCGCATCTGGCGGCACATAGCTTTCAGTGGCAGAAGGTGGTTTGGACACAGAGGCAGGGTCTGGGGGGCTATTTGAAATTTTTTGAATGATCGCCATCGCTTGGGCCACAACGCTTGCGGCATCAGAAGCACCGTCGGGCAGTAGGATCAACGATGATTCCTTGGCAATCATTTCTTTCGCATGAATAGCCTTGGTCGCAAGTTCAAGCTGGACCGCCTTCTGCCCGGCGGGTGTATCGGCCGCCTCGCCGACCATCACCAGTGCTTTGGCTTGAGCATCGGCCACGGCCACAAGGGCTTTTGCCTCGCCCTCGGCGCGCAAAACCTGTTCGTCTTTTTCAGCTTCGGCGGCCAGCACGACCGAGGCTTTCTCCCCTTCGGCACGATTGATCGCAGACTGTCTGTCGCCTTCAGATTCGAGGATTTGGGCCCGCTTTACCCGCTCGGCTTTCATCTGAGCCTCCATCGCCTGCATGACCGATTGTGGTGGCACAATATCCTTGATCTCATAACGCAGAACCTGCACCCCCCAAGCCGACGAGGCCTGATTGATCGCGGCAACAATATTTGTATTGAGCAAATCGCGCTCTTCAAAGGTTTTATCCAGCTCCATCTTGCCCAATTCCGAGCGCATGGTGGTCTGGGCCAGTTGGGTCACGGCAAACGCATAATCATCGACACCATAGGTCGCCTTGTACGGATCAAGCACCCGAAAATACAGCACCCCATCCACCGTGAGCGAGATGTTGTCTTTGGTAATAGCGCTTTGACTGGGCACATCTACCGCCTGCTCCTTGAGCGAGCGGTCGGCCGATACACTGTCGATAAAGGGAATGAGAAAATTGAGACCCGCTTCCTGCACACCTTTGAATTTACCAAATCTTTCAATAATATATGTTCGATTGTGCGGAACAAATTTAATAGAATATCTCAGGACAACAAAGACTAAAATGAAAAGCCAGATTGTCGGGCTGAAAAAGAAAGCTAAAATATCTTCAATGTACATGTGACGTGCTCCAGATCATAAGGTCCACTTAAATTATGGCCTGCTCTTTGTTTAGACACTAAGGGATCACAGGTTGAATTCCAACGTCGAAATTATCTGAGCCCTTTCAGGGGATGGCGGTTTGCATCGGGCTGATGTCATGAGCGATAAAATAAGATAAGAAATGGATGGACTGTAACAATCAATGCCTAATGTGATGCTGTCATTGCGGTGGCGGCGTAATGGTGGCCTTCAATCAGTCTAGTGCCGATGGTGGGCTTTTGGCAATTGGTTTCGATGTTACCGAAGATACTGTGAACCAACTGGCAATCAGAAAGGGTATACCAACAGCAAACGAAAATCTGATCCCGAATTTCTCTGCGATAAAACCCAGCAGTGGCGGTGCTAACAGAAACGCCAGAAAAGATATCTGCGCCAGCGATGCCACGTTGACCGCCGCAGGACGATCGGTTCTTTGGGCTGCCGCTGACATGGCCAGCGGAAACAGAACTGCATTACCGGCCCCCATCAAGGCAAAACCAACTAAGGCCATGGCTGGTACGGATGCGAGGGAAACCAGAATTACCCCCATACTCATTGAGAGTATTGAAAGGCGCGAAACTTTTTCGGCGCTGTAATTTTCGACATAGCTGTCGGCAAAAAACCGAACCGTGAACTGCATAAATGCTCCCACTGCCAAAGCCGCACCGTTGATAAACGGTGGCGTTGCGAAGATATCGCGCATAAAAATGACTGACCAGTCGATACCAGCGCCCTCAATTAGCATTGCCGACAAGGTAAAGACCACAAGAACCATAATGCCTTTGGTTGGCCGGATCAGTTTCGGACTTTGCGGACTGTCGTTGGGGCGCTCAGGCGCGGGTTGGTACCCCCAGACGAAGCCTGCTGTCAGCAGGCTTACAGCCCCTAGAAACAGCCCGAAATGGATTGTTGTTGAAACGTCGAATTGAGACATTGCGGCCCCGGCGACACCTGTTGCAAAAAAACCTAAGCTCCAGAACGCATGGCTTCTGTTCATAATCCGCTTCGCAAGCTGGTATTCGACCCTGTCGGCCTCTAAGTTTACGGCAACTTCCACCACGCCGACGGCAAGACCTCCAATACTCAGGGCGAGGAAAAAGCCAATTGGCCCCATGGCAAAGGAAGCCAATACAAACGATAATCCGATCAGTAGCACGCCAAAAAACATTGACAGCTGAAACCCCGTACGCCTGAGGATTTTATCTGCATAAAATAAAGACAGTTGCACGCCGGTTGACAATCCGATCAATGCGAAACCCAAAGCACTTTCCCCAATTCCCATTTTTACTTGCAAGTCGCCGATACGGGGAAACAAAGCCCCCAGAGCGAACGCATAGAGAAAGAACGCAAAATAGACGTTTCGTTGTGGCTGAGAAAATCTCATCTCTGTCTGTGTCCGGAATGTGATGCTTTGGCCCAGGTCGTTTTGACAGGATTATATTATTGCCTGTACGACCTCATTATAAATTGCATGATTGGATTGAAAGCGTAAACTTCGTTTCACGAAGGGCTGCAAAATTTGAGAACGTCGGTTTTAAGGGTCATTGTGTGTCAGCCTACGCCTGAATATAATTTGAACAATATAAATCCAGCTACCTAGAGGGTAAAATGGCCACCAAACATGAAGTTTCCAGAGGCTTAAAGAAAGCGTTGATGGAAAGAACCTCTGGCACCGGCACAATGGAAGAAATGATGGCGGAAGAGACCGCTGTAATAGCCTCAACATCCAATGCAATTTTTGCGTATTATCAGCGGGACGCAGCAGACAAATTGTCTGATTTCAAGGATTATCATGGCGCTGACCGGGTCTTTCATGAGACTGAGTCTGGTGCCTCTGGGAGCCGTCCTGCGCTTGGGGAGATGATCGCAACCCTGAGCGCGGGAGACAGGGTTTTGGTGTATAGTATAGATGGTTTGGCCCGAGATATGCGGGACCTGCAAAATATTGTCAGACAGATCAATACCATCGGTGCCTCTATCAGTTTCCAGATTGAGGATTTAACATTCGAGGCGGATCACAGTGACCCTGTCGTTACAATGCAAAACCGGATGCTGGAGGCATTTTCAAGCTTTGAACGTGCGCTTATAAGTAAGGGACGCATGTGGGCTAAGGTGCACGACTAGCGGATTGGCAAGCCCATCTTTAAAGGTGGGCGACCCAAAACCGCCTTTTGATTAATCGGCCGGTTAATTTTACACAGCTTGATGATCCCTGAGACCGCTTTGAACGCCCCGATCTAAACGCTTATGCGCTTTGATCCAGCCTTTGATGAACCTCGATGATATTGCCTTCAGGATCATGAAAAAAAACTTGATGCCATTCTTTGGCGAAGGTTGTTCCGTAATCGGAATATGGGATGCCGGCTGCATCAAGCTTGCTGAGAAAGGATGCAATATCATCTGTTCTGAACGCAATATGGCCTTTATCGACGGGATTGATCGTCTGGTTGTTTTTAAAACCTACTTCCAAATTGCGTTCTGCTAAGTGCATTTCTATTTTACCCTCGGTCACAAAATTGATTTTGCCGCTATAGCCGCGATCATGCGTTTCTTCTGTCCGTGGGAATTGTTCAACGGGTATGCTGTCCATCTCTAGAATATTGCGGTAAAATGCGTCCATCGCATCAACATTATTTGAGACAAAATTGATGTGATGAAATTCTAACGCCATCGAAACACTCCATATTACCTCCGGCCTTTTTACATGGTCGCCGCAGCCGTTGTCGCGTCAAGATTAATCCGGGGACAGCGGGGTTTCAACAACACTATGAAAACGCGGTTGGTTTTTGTCATATGATACGCAAGGCCTGCACCATATTTTTTATAAGCACACAAAGGCTGTAATTATTGGGAAAATTAATCTCCGATCGCGATACCTTCGCGCCTGTGATCCGCACCGCCAGACAACTGACCCGCAGAAAGCGAAATAGCATGTAAACCAGAGTTCAGGTTGCGCGACTTCACTTCAAAACCCAAAGACAAGAGCGCCTTGGCCAGCGGGTTGGTTATTGTTTCAGCTGTCGTACCGGCCTCCAGATCATAGGTACCAAAGCGGTTTATAAGGTGGGGGAAATCTATGGCCGCTTGGATGTCGAGGTTCCAGTCCAGATGGGCGATGATCGTTTTGGCAACATAGCCGATGATCCGGCTGCCTCCAGGCGAGCCGACCACCATCACCGGTTTTCCATCTTTCAAAACGATTGTCGGAGCCATCGAAGACCGTGGCCGTTTTCCGGGCTCTAGCCGGTTGGCAATAGGCACCCCATCGCGATGGGTTCGGAACGAAAAATCGGTCAGCTCATTATTGAGAAAATAACCGCCGGGCGTGATCAGACGGGAACCGAAAGCGTTCTCAATTGTTGTTGTCATCGATAGCGCGTTTCCAAAGCGGTCCACGATTGAAATGTGCGAGGTGGATGGCAATTCTAAGCTGTCATCAGGCGACAAGTTCAGCGCGTGGTCAAACGGCGGGTTTCCTGCAGCCACCTCTTCCAGTGCTGTATCGCGCATCAAAAGCGCAGACCGGTTGGCCAGATAGGCCGGATCAATCAAGCCCTTTGTTGGCATTGGTACAAAATCGCTATCCGCCATATAGCGTCCTCGGTCTGCAAAGGCCAAGCGCGAAGCATCGCCGATCAAGCGCCAGCTCTCCGGGGCTGTGGCACCAAGTTTGGCTAGGTCAAAGGGGTTAAGCAGCCCTAAAATCTGACCAACCGAAAGCGCCCCGGATGAGGGTGGTCCCATGCCACAAACCTCATAGCCGCGATAGGGTGCACAGATTGCCGCCCGTTCTTTGATCGTATATTGCCTCAGGTCAGCCATCGATAATACGCCTGGATTGCCGGTTGCGTTTTGGACGGTGTCAACAATACCCTGTGCAATCTTACCGGTATAGAAAGCTTTGGCTCCCTGCTCGGATAGGGCGCGAAGCGAGGCGGCATAGGCGGGATTGTCCAAGAGCTCTCCTGCCTTGACCGGGTTTCCAGTCGGCAACAAATAAGCGGCTGTTTTTGGAAAACGGCTTAGGCGTTTTTGATCATAGCTCACCATCGCCGCGAGCCGTGGTGAAACGGGAAAGCCCGTATCGGCCAGAGAGATTGCCTCTGAAAATAAATCAGACCATGCCAGTTTGCCCCACCTTCTCTGGGCGGTGGCCATCAGGGCCGGCGTGCCAGGTGTGCCGACAGATAAGCCCCCCACCACCGCATCAAAAAATTTCAATGGAGCCCCAGTCCTATCTTGAAACAGTGTCGGCGTTGCTGCCATCGGTGCAGTCTCGCGTCCATCAAGCGTGGTGATGTCCCCGGTTTTGCCATCATACCAAACCAGAAATGCACCGCCGCCAAGGCCCGAACTTTGCGGCTCGACCAGACCCAGAACAGACTGCACTGCAACCATCGCGTCTGCAGCGGTTCCGCCAGCACGCAAGACCCGCGCGCCCGATTGCACCGCCAAGGGGTTTGCAGCAACCACCATCCAGTTATCCGCCTTAACCGGCGTTCCGGATGCCTTGGTTGCAAGTGCGGTGCTTATTTCCGGGGCAACGGCGTCACTGCTTTGCTGTGCAAAACTAGGCATCGCCAAAACAGTCAGGGTGTAGATAAGGGTAAAGACACGCATGAGAACAGGACCTCAAATTCTTAAAATTAGACTTTTCACATGATCACGATGAGGTCGTGACCTGCCGAATGCAAGCCAGATTATCGGTACCGGTCCGAGCTTACTGCTTTGTGCCGGTGAAAGTCAGGCTTTGAATGCCACACGGACTGAAATATCGGGTACATACCATCGGTGGGCTGCGCTTTGCAAAACACTAAACCTCAGTTGGGCAAAACCCTAACCCCCAAGGCGTCAACGGCAACTCTGACCGGCGTTCCTTTGTGATTGGTGTTGATCACAGGGAAGAACCCTCTTTAAAGTATCCGCTCCGGGCAATCTAGGTGGCGTTTTGTTGACAGGCTACGAGCGCGCTGACGCTTGTCTAACCGGCGGGCGATGCTGCGGTGGTTTGTACAGGTACTTGAAATCCCGGCGATGGAGAGCGGAACGGATTATTCAGGAAAGGCCGTCACGGGATCGCCAGGTCTCCATTGGGGGTATTTATCCATCACGCCAAGGAAAGCAGGAGAGATTAGAAAAGCCTCAAGCCATCTCTGCAATCGCGGCCAAGGTTGTGCATCGAACCAAATTTTGTCAACAAATGCAAACTGGCGGACAAAAGGAAGAATTGCCATATCGGCAACTTTGGGCTGTTCACCAAATAAATAAGGCGCGATCAGCAGGGCCTCTAATCGCAACAAAAACACCGATGCGTTCTCCCGGTCTTGTGTTGGGTTGGCGTCACTCAACCGGCTGGCGTATTTGACCCGATCCAGTGCTATTTTAAAAGGCCCATCACATTCATCAATCAACGTGTGACCGGCCTTTGGCATTTGTAACCATCCCGCAGGATCGTTCTGCTCCAAGGCCCAGATCATTATATCAAGGCTTTCGTCCAGCACTGTTCCCTCGACGCACAGGCAGGGCACGGTCCCCGAAGGAGAGAGCGCCAGAAACGCCGCGGGTTTTTCTTGCAATCGTATTTCGCGCAACGCCACCGGCACCCCGGCGCTGGCAATCGCCAAACGCGCGCGGATTGCATAGGGGCAGCGCCGAAATGAGTAAAGGGTCGTACGGTTGGACATGCCCCTGCTATGACAGGATGCAGTGAAGGTTGCAATTCTTGCCAACTTTTGGTGTCGGGATAGAACCGTTTTATGCGGTCAGGGTTTCACCCAACATACCGGTAATTTGTGCGGTGATAATCTCGCCCTCCGGTTGGTCTGCCGATAGGGTTACCTCGGTAAATTGTTCGGTTCGGCCCATACGCGGGCTTTCCATTAAAATTCGGTGGGTGGTGCCCCGTTGCGCTGTGAGATGCTGGCGCACTTGATGCGCACCTGCGGCCCGCAACGCGGCGGCCCGCCTTTTAATGTCTTGCCCTGCAACCTGAGGCATCCGCGCCGCCGGCGTGCCATTTCGCACCGAATAGGGAAACACATGCAACCACGTCAGGGCGCAATCTTCGATCAGCCGCAGCGAGTTGTCGAACATTTCTTCGGTCTCGGTGGGAAAGCCCGCAATGATATCGGCGCCAAAGGTCATGTCAGGTCGGAGGCGCTTGGCCTGTTGGCAAAAGGCAATCGCATCTTCACGCAGATGTCGCCGCTTCATACGTTTAAGGACCATATTGTCCCCAGCCTGCAGGCTGAGATGCAAATGTGGCATTAAACGCGATTCATTGGCGATGGCTTGCATAAGATTATCGTCAACCTCGATACTGTCGATCGAGCTGATGCGCAGGCGTGGCAGATCAGGCACCAATTTGAGAATGCGCATCACCAGATCACCAAGCTTCGGCTGCGCGGGAAGGTCCGCACCCCAACTCGTCAGGTCGACGCCGGTCAGTACCACTTCGTTGTACCCCTTATCGACAAGGCGCTTGATCTGGTCGATCACAACACCGGCTGGCACCGAGCGCGAATTGCCGCGCCCAAACGGAATTATACAAAAAGTGCAGCGGTGATCACAGCCATTTTGAACCTGCACATAGGCGCGGCTTCGGGTGCCAAAGCCATCAATTAGATGCCCTGCCGTTTCGGTCACTGACATGATGTCATCAACTTGAACCTTTTCGGTCGTTCCAATGAAATCGGCCGCCATACCCTGCCAAGTGGCAAGTTGCATTTTTTCCGAATTGCCGATCACGCTGTCAACCTCATCCATAGAGGCAAAGGTCTGTGGCTCTGTCTGGGCAGCACATCCCGTAACGATCATTTTGGCATTTGGGTGTTCGCGCCGTAATTTGCGAATTTCTTGGCGAGATTTTCGCACGGCTTCTGCTGTCACAGCACAGGTGTTGACAATCACCGCACCTTCAAGCCCGGCCTGCGCTGTCAGCTCTTTCATCGCCTCGGTTTCATAGGCGTTCAAACGGCATCCCATTGAGGTAAACTTGGGGGCGGTCATACTGTTTCCTCATCTAAAAAGGCCGCTGTGAACTGACCATCAAAGACATGAGATGTCGGTCCGGTCATCCAGACCCCATCGCTGCGCCAGTCCACCAAAAGCCTGCCGCCATCAAGATCAATCTGGACACTGTGATCCGTTAGGCCACGCCGCGCCGCCGCCACTGCGGCTGCACAGGATGACGATCCCGAAGCCAGTGTCACGCCAACACCGCGTTCCCAAACCCGCATGCGCAACAGGTTTGGACCGATTAGAGACGCAAACTGAACGTTGGTGCGGTTTGGGAACAGTGGATGATGTTCCATCTCGGCTCCGCGCTGGGCCAGATCAACCGCCTCGGCGTCTGCAACGAAAAACGTGCAATGCGGATTGCCCATGCCAGTGGCGGTTGGTGCGCCGTCGATTGGCAGGGTCAAGGTATCAACGTCCTGTGCTAGTGGGATGTCGCGCCAATCAAGCTGTGGTGGTCCCATGTTAATCGCCGTAAGGCCGTCGCCAATATCTTGTGCTTGCAAAGTGCCGCGGTCGGTGGTCAGCGTAAGTTGCGTCTCACCAGACCCTGTCATCAGATAACGCGCCACGCAGCGGGTGGCATTACCGCAGGCTGCCGATGTTGATCCATCAGCATTATAAAATGTCAGATGTACGTTATGCTTACCGTTACTGATAACGGCCAATTGGTCAAATCCTACACCCCTGTTGCGGTCGGCGATCCGTTGAATGAGGGCTGGTGCGAGCGCCAACCCTTGCCCACGCGCATCTAGAACGACAAAGTCATTTCCAAGCCCATGCATTTTCATAAAGGGAAAATTAGTATTTAGTTCTGTTGTCATGGGGCGCATATACAGCGCGTTCATAAATGAATCTAGTAGAGGGAAACTTTTCTTTGTTTTCGGGGTTGACCCGAGAGTGCTGTGTTTCTAGATAAGCGCTCTAGTGGGCCGTTAGCTCAGTTGGTAGAGCAACTGACTTTTAATCAGTGGGTCACAGGTTCAAATCCTGTACGGCTCACCACTGAAATCAATGACTTAGCAG
>UPTG01000189.1_pt1 | contig 53698 bp, 31 predicted proteins | sample 2160121 | NCBI WGS metagenome assembly UPTG01 (sample SAMN06266255, study PRJEB28933) | marine metagenome | isolation source: Columbia River Estuary | place: USA:Columbia River Estuary, USA | collected 2014-07-27 | reverse complement strand
GCCAAAACATCCCATAATCGCGGTTTCGATTTTGAAAAGTTGTGCGATTTTCTTGGGATCACGGCCATGATGAGAAAGATTGTGGTGTTCCGCCGCCACTCCATTGATGAGAGGAATCCCATGATTATTCTGAATCACAATGCTGATGACCCGGGATGAGTCGGTTTGAATGATCAGAGGAACGAGTTGAAACAGCAATTCGATGCGCCCGACAAGATCTGCTTTATCGGCGATGTCTTCCGGAACCGGACTTTTGACACTTGGCTTTGGCCGATCCATCCACGCTCCGGCTTCCGACAAATTGCGTTCGGCTTCTCGAACTGCTTCAAAGTATGCTTCAAGTCGCTCCTGATCACTGGATGAGGATTTGCGAAGAATGCGACCACGTTGATCCCCAAGCGAATCAAGAATGCTGCGACCGTCTCTCAGTTTTTCTTTCTCCCGGGCCACTTGATGCGGCTTCCCCTGCAGAAACAATTTCGTGAAGACTTCGGAAGGTCGATCCATCGCGGGAATCATGACTCCGTTCTCGGTGTAGGACTGGCTCATCGCTCCATCACTACTCAGAGACAAGGAAGGAAAGCGAGTCGTGTATCCCAGCTTGCCCGCCGCGTATTGATCAACGGAGATGGAGTTTTTGAAACCATCGCGCCCGGGATTACGCGCCGCACTCAGCCAGGTCATCTCGCATTGATGCTCTCCGCCCTGATCCGGATGGGATAAGCCGGAAAAGATCGTCAGATCGTCACGATGTTCCTTGAGCAAGGAAAGATAGTCGGAAGCCTCGTAATTTGCCCCAGGGTTTTCGGGATAAAAAGCCGGTGGGTAAAAACCCAGTGTGTTGCAAATAAACAAGGCCCTCTTCGGTGGTGCCTCAGCGGATTTTCCAAAGACTTCCAGCCAAGGGATTGCCAACGAGACACCAGAGGTCCGGAGGAATGTCCTGCGATTAAGATTACGTGTATTCATGGCTTCATCACTTGTTGCGAAACATCTGGCTCTGCACCACGGCATGAATCATTCCGCGTATTCCATAGTCTTCGCGTTGTGCCTGCTCGAGAATCTGGTCACGCTCTTTACGATCCGCAAATTCCACTTCCGCCCCGGTAGAATAGGCGATCAATTGATTGAGGAAATGACGGGCAAGTTGATCTTTCTTTGGCTTCATCAGCCGTTTGAAATCCCGGATCCCGGCAAAGGGTTCGCCATCACTTGTTTCTCCGGAGGCATCAACTGGAAGTCCTAGGCGGTATTCGCGGACCGGACGCCCAAAGAGTTTCGTCGAAGGCCGGTCCCCCTGCCCTGTCGATCGATATCGACTTCGGAATCCGCCGATGGGATCAAAGCTCTCCAGTGCAAATCCCGGTGGATCAATCTCCCGATGACAACGGTTACAGCTTTCCATTTCTCGATGGGCAGCCAGCTCCTCCCGAATTGTGGTGGCTCCCCGCGTGTCCGGCTCGACCGCCCCAACTCCCGGAGGTGGCGGACTAGGTGGGGTTCCGAGCAGGTTTGCGAGGACAAAGCCCCCACGTGGCACAGGCGAGGTGTTGGTGCCGTTGGCAGTGACTTTCAAGATACTCGCTTGGGTCAGAAGACCACCCCGGGGGCTCTCCGCGGGCAAAGTCACTTTCCTGAAATCCAGTCCCTGGACGCCAGGAATTCCGTAATGCTCGGCGAGACGACGATTCAAAAAGGTGAAGTCCGAATCAATAAACTCCCCCACTCCCAAATCACTTCGTATCATCTCGGAGAAAAAGCGCCTGGTCTCCTCCAACATGGCCTGCCTGAGAACATCATCATACTCGGGATAGAGTTTCTCATCTGGAGTCGTGGCATCGATGTCCTTTAGCTCGAGCCATTGATCGAGGAAGTCTTCGACAAAGCGCTGCGCCTTCTTGTCCGCGAGCATCCGATTGACTTCGTTAGTGAGAACCTCCAGATCATTCAGTCGACCTCCGGCAGCGAGAAACAAGAGTTGATCATCAGGCAGACTCTTCCAGAGAAGATATGAAAGCCTCGTCGCCAGGGCATAATCGTCAAGTGGGCCGGGTGCGGCCTCGTGATAGAGAAACTCAGGCGAACTCAACAAGGAACGCAGGACGACTCGAAGCCCTTCCTCGAAACCACGACCGCTCTCAAGGACCGGTTTCGCAAGCGCCGCCCAAGTTTTGGGCTCAGTATCCCGGAGTGGACGTCGTAAGGCCCGTGGTCCAATCCGGCTCACTATCTCTTTAATATGCTCCATCGGGATTTTCCCTAGCACAATGGAGTAATTGCCTTTCGGACCAGCTCGAAACTCAACGTCACCGAGCAGCTTCCGAGTGCGTTCGGGAGGCCATTGCTCTTCGACAGGTCCCTCCAAAGTCAGACGGCGAATCGCGACTCCTTCGCCACGATAATCTCTAGCGCCGACCGCCAACACCTTTCGACCATTTGGGTCGCAGTCGTGATCAGCAGGTGCCAGGTAGAAGTAATCACCCGGAGCAAAGTAGTGTTCAACTTCGACCTGCCTTGGTTTCCCCGGATTGAGTTGCCAGCTGCCAATCAACTCACGAACCCCGCCCAGATCGTTCCCCCGGTAAATGCAAAAGGTGACAGGAGTCCTTGCTTGAAAGGCATATGCTTCTGCTTTGATATGATACTGCCCCGGCACTTTGAAGCGGATGCCCATGTTATTGCTCTGAGTGGTGTGCGGGCGATCATCAAAAATCACAAGTGCATCCTTTCTTCGCTTCACAGTATTGCCGCCGCGTCGCAGCTCCCTTTTAAACCACATCTGGAGATAAGGATGATTAGGGTAATCGATCAGGCGTGGCTTGCGATCAGGTCTCGGTCGTAGTTCGATGGTCTCGTCGATCGCTTGGTCTGCCGCCGCAAGATAGCTGCGGATGTGAACCGTGGAAATGCCTTGATCCGCAGCAATCGTGTCGAAGGTGGAGGTCGTGCTTTCCGGCGGTAACTTCGAAGCAAGATCGCCACCAATACCGAGCAGGTCGTGCAAGGTATATTCGTACTCGGTCCGTGTCAGACGCCGAACAGGAGCTCGTCCGTCCTTGATCTGCTTCGCCAAACTTGTTTCGCGAAGGTGTTTATGAAGCGTTGCCAGCGCCTTGTTCTTAATTACACGATCTGGACGTTTTTTCTTCTTGGGCGGCATCTCGCCACTGTCGACTTGGTCAAAGATCTTTACCCATTGCCGAAAGTTCTCTTTATTTTCGAGATCAATACTCAGGTCCTCGAAGTTCAATGAGGTCTTCGTCGCGGCGTCGTGGCACTCGATACATGATGACTCAATGAGCGGCTCAAGTGATTGCCTGAGCAAGCTTGTGCCTCTTTTATCAGACCCCTCTTTTGCAGCACTCCCAGCGATGTAGTTGAGAATTCTAATAAAAGAAGCTCCCCGGTTGGGCATGTCTGGATCGAGGCGGCGCTTTTCTTTCCAGAGTTGGCCAACCCGAGCTTGCTGCTCTGGTTTCAGCCCGGCCATGACGCGGTCGACGTATGCCTGATGGCTACTTCCATGATAATCCTTGGGAACTGGATTTTTATCGATACGAGCGAGAAGCTCTGCCTTGTTGGGGGCCTCGGTGGCGGGCCGAGCTGGCATCTCTTCTTGGTGCTTTTTAGCGGACGACAATTCCTCAGGGGCGGGCCATTCGGGGGCGTCCGCCATGACACTCCGGTAGATAGCGGCAGCTTGAGCTTTCAATTGAGCAGCGAGTTCGGGGGTTTTTAGTGCAATATTCTCTTTCTGACTCGGATCCTTGGAGAGGTCATACAGTTGGACACGACCAAGTTCGCTCTTTTTGAGTTCCGGGACCCAGGACTCCTGAAAGTAATACAATTTCCGAAATTGCGCCCTCAGTCGATTGGCTTCGGGATTGGCAAAATTCCCGTTGAACATGCGGGAACGAAGATTCAATCCACCCAACTCTTTCTCTAGGTCATCGCCAAGGACTTCCTTGACCTGCTCCATGAGTCGCTCCGCGGTTTTAATGTCGGTTGGAGATCTCGCCGTAGAGGATGCGAAAAGTGTGTGGTCCCCTACTCTCATGACCATGCTTGCATCACTCATCACAACGAGAGGTTGATGCCGGGAGAAGGTTCCCGTCCCAGTAAGCAGAGGCGCGAGGTCGGAGCCGTCGAGATGGACTTTCTCGGGTTTGCCGATGCCGATCAGCCCGCAGAGGGTGGGCAGTAGGTCAACCGCTCCGGCCGGCTCATCCTCGACCCGACCGCCGGGGATTCCGTCTTTCCAGTAAACAATACCCGGGACGCGATGCCCCCCTTCGAAGAGCGCCCCCTTCTTACCACGCAGTTCACCGTTTCGCTCCTGTAGGTAACTGCCGTTGTCGGAGGAGTAGATGATGATCGTGTTGTCGAGCTCGCCGAGTTTTTCGAGCCTGGCAATAAGTCGTCCGATGGCCCTATCCGTATTGTCGATGGTGCCGCTGTAGATTGCTTCTCGTTCGTTGAGTGCACCATACTGGGAAACGATCTCGTCGGGCGCCGCGATCGGGTCATGGGGTTCGTTGAACCAGAGATTGAGAAAGAAAGGGTCATCGCCATCGCGCTTTTGATCGAGCCAGGTGAGAGCCTCGTCGACAACGATCTGGCAGGAATAACCTTTGATCTTGCCGACGCGCGCTCCGTTGCGCATGAAGTTGGTCGGGTTCTTGTGACTGGGGCCCGGGCCATTAACGACGCCGAACCAGTAGTCGAAGCCATGGTCGGCGGGAGTAGGATTTTTGCGATTTTGGACGGGCATGCCGAGGTGCCACTTTCCGAAGTGAGCAGTGGCGTAACCATTTTTCTTGAGCACTTCGGCGATGGTCGTTTCGCTCTTCAGGAGATGCATGCGGTGAAAGCGCTCGTCGAGGACAGAGTAGACACCGGTGCGAGGATTGAGGCGACCTGTGAGATATGTAGCGCGCGAGGGAGAGCATGTCGGGGCTCCCGAGTGGAAATCAGTTAAACGCACGCCTCCGGTGGCCAATTTATCGAGAACGGGAGTCTTCACCGGGCCGCCGTAACAACCAATGTCCCGGTAACCGAGATCGTCGACAAGTAAAGTGACAACATTGGGTGCTTTGTCCTTGGCCAACCCGGAAAAAGTCAGCGACAGAAAACTCAGAAATATCAGGACGTTTTTCACGGTCAGCTTGTAATCTTAATGAAAATCACTCCGATCGAACACGGAATTTGAAATTGGAAGCACTGCCACCTTTGCGGACCGTGATTTCCTGGCTCTGCTCACCCAACTTTTCATGCCATGCCGAAATCTCGTAGTCACCCGGTGGGAGATCCAAAATCTCAAACTCCCCTTCCGCATTCGTCACCGCATAGAATGGATGATCCATGACCCACAAGTGCGCTTCCATCCACCGGTGAAAATCGCATTTGAGTGTGATTGGACCTTCGGCTTGGTCGAAAGTCTTTTCCCGATCGGGTGAACCTTGTGGTTGGGCAATATTAAATTGGCGGTTCTTCCTCGAAAGTGAACGAACGTTATGAATGAAAGGGTCCCCGTTTTTCATCATGAGCTGCTGGCCGACGCGGACGGCTTGGACACGCGGGATGAAGATTGAGCCTTTTTGATCGAGGATGGCGGGCTTAGTTGGAAGTTTATATTCTCCGGCTGGTGGATTTTTTATGTAAACGAACACGTTGGCAAGACCACCAAATTTTCCAATGAGGACGCTCTCGTCGCGGGGCTGGCTTTGGTGAAGTTTACGGCTCGACTCATCCATGTGAACCGGTGCGCGCTTAGGGCGCGGACCTTCAAAACGAATGGTTCCTCTGAGCAAGCGCTTCAGTTTCGCTCCTTCAGTGTTCTTCGGCGTTGGCTTTTTCGTAACGTCAGTGACCTTGGCTTCGAGCACCAGGTCACGGAAGCGTTTGTCACTTACATCATTCAAAGATTGCAAAAACGAAACCAATCCAGTGACTTCCGCGTCGGCAATTTCCAAACCAGCATAAGCTTGGTCGCCACCAGCTACTTTGGCCATCTTCCCCCGGATGATGGCCTGCAACTCGGCGGCAGTCTTTTTTTGATTGCGCAAAGATCCTTTGCCAGCCGAGAACTCTGGTCCGCTGTGACAAGCCATGCAGTTGGAGATGGCCGGGTTACCTTCAGAGCCCAAGAACGACTTGAATCCCTGATACGCTGCGAGGTCCATTCCCGGTGGAATTTTGAGTTGAATCCTCCCCTCCTGATTGGCCAAGCGGCCATGAATTCGACCCGCGAAATCCTTCGGTGATTCTCCCTCGCGAGCCTTGTCTGGAATCCGGTTTACATAAACGAAGGCATCGAAGGGCGAGCGCTTTGGGCTGTCGAGTCGATGGATTCCTGTTTTCTCCTCCATCGATTTTTGTGAGGATTTTTTTGAGTTGGCTGGCTGGGATTTAATCCGTCGGCTTACATTCCTCACCACGATCTTTCGAAACCCTTCATCCTTAATCGAGTTGGCCCATTTTAAGGCTCTCTCCGGATCCTTTGCAACCAGACCATGAGCAAACCCATTGATCGCGTAGTCCTTGTTCTGTGAACTGCCAATTGAGTTGATACGCTTCTCAACCACCTCGATTTTCATACCCCCAACTCCACCTCCGAGTCGACCAAAGGCCGCTGAAAGAGCTGACCTACGACCTTCGAGATTCTTCACCTTGAGGGCAAAATCTACCGCATCAAAGGGAGCTGAATCAAACTTCCCAGATTGAATCAACTTGGCAGCATTTTCTCCCGCTTTCTTGGCCTTGGCCACTCGAACACGGTCCGCTTCAGAGGCAATTCCCTGCTCCGCGAGACTTAATTGAATCGGGCTCAACTTTATTCCGCCAGTCTCTTCATTAAGATCGTCAAGGATCTCTAATTTGATGACCGTGCCGCAAGCATTCTCCATATGCCGGGCCGGGCCGCTGGTGCTCGTCCAGACATTGCCTTCTTTATCGAACTCAATTTCCCGAGTGTAGCTGACACGGAACGGCAATGGGAATTCAACGAGATACTCGGTCTTGGGATTGAAGCGATAAAGCGTGTCATTGCCGGTGCCGCAGATCCACACCATGCCATCCGGAGCGACATTGAGAGCATACGGAATCTGATTCAGGTAATCCGGCAAGGGATAGGTCGTCCACTTCTCGGTTTTGGGATCGAACTTACCAAAGACTCCGGAGCCGAACCCCGGAACCCAAATCATTCCATCAGGTGCAACATGAAGACGCCGTGGCCCCCGGAACGGAGGATTCCATTCAGTGACGTCACCGTCGGGGGCTTTCGGGTCGATACGCCCGATGCGGTTTCCGTTGAGTTTGGAATACCAGATCATGCCATCGACCGGTGAGTAATCGAGACCGTAGGGAGTGATTCCTTTTGACTCTCCTTTTCCACCCGCCTTCACCTGACCGGCTTCGAGAAGCTGATATTCCTTGCGCACGAGCGTCTTCGGGTGAAGTCGAAAAACTGAATTACGCCCGGCATCGGTATACCAAATAAAACCGTCGGGATCTTTTGGATCGATGCGCAAAGTGTGAGGCCAAGAACCTCGCTCCGCTGGGGCCTCGGCACTTGATAAAATCGTGTATTCCTTAGTCTTAAGATCAAACTTCGCCATTTCACCCGAGACGCAGAGAGTGAGCCACATCTCACCATCATTATCGGGCTCGATGGAGTGCGGACCATGCGATCCGCGGGGCAGACGGTAGTAGATCCGCTCTCCGGTTTCCGGATCAAGCGTCGCGGTGTATTGTTTGCCGATGTGCACGACATAGGCGAGTCCATCGTCCCCAACTTCGAGGTCGTGAAATGAACCCTTGAACGGCTCCCCCATTTCCCAAGCCGTTATTTTCGCTTTGGTTACCATGCCGGACGGAGCTGGTGGTGGAACATAAGCGGGCCAGCTTTTCACGGCATCGTCTTTATAGGTGTCGATGATACGTTGGGTAATTGTTTCCTTGATATGAGGATAAAGGCCACCAAATCCATCCATACGTCTAATCATCGTCTCCCAATCAACCGGCCGTTCCGGGGTTCTAAATCCGACCGTTCCAATTTGGTGGCAGTAAGCACACATCATTTTGAAATTCAGCCTGTCCCGTGGGCTGTCGAAGCTCAGTTGCCCAAAAGCATCGCTGGCAGGACGCTGTAACTCCAAATCTTCTCCAGTGGCTGGCGACATCTTAATGACGATCGAATCTTTCCCTAGCGTCACATTCTCGACCCACCCATCCTGCTGACCAGGCAGGCGCGCTCGAATCTTAAACTTAGACCTGTGAAGGCCTTCAATCCGGAAGCTTCCATCAGGCTGGGAAAAAACCGATGTGCTCTGGCGCCGACTGTCGTCGAAGACTGAGACCATGACGCCGCTCATTGCCTTGCCTGCCAAGTCTTGAATCCGACCGGAGAGTGCCCCTGTCTTGCCGAGGGGCTTGGCTGGCTCGCGTCGAATTTCAGCTTGCACCTTCCTTTTGATATGTGGGTTAGCATTACCAGTTGGTCTTGCCGCTTTTGGCTTATTTCCTTTGGTTCGGACGTAATCGAGGATCTTGATAAAGGATTCCCCACGATTCTTCATCCCTGGGAAGAGACGCTCCTGTTCTTTCCACAATTGACCAACTTCCGCCCCTTTGGCACCTGCCGTTTTGAACCATTTATCGACAAATGCCTGGTGACCTTTTCCTCCGGGATAGTCTTTGGGAAGTTCGCGCCTCGCAATCACTTCTAATAATTCGCGCGTCGACTTATCACCTTCCGCCTTAGCTTCGGAAGAAATCTTTTTGGGGCCAGCTATAGCCTTGGAAGAAACTTCCCGCTTGTTGAGGGCCGCACCTTCTTCAATGCAGTAGAGATACTGACTTCCTCGTAAGAGCATTTGCTTGCCGACCAAAGCGGCCGAGGCACGAAACTCATCATCCAGCTTATTGGTAGCTAGAACTTCAAACTCCTTACCACGTTTAAGAACAAGCGTGACGCCATTTCTTCCGGTAAGATAAACCCGTCCAGCTGCCCCCACGGGAGACGAATAAACATTCGCAATGGAGGGAAGACGAGTCGACCCGATTAACTCGTCCCCTGTTTTGGCATCCAGAACTGAATAAAGACTCTGATTGGATTTCAGAAATCCCAACATGTCATCGTAAAGAATTGGCGATGGGATGTAGGGAGTATTTTTTGACTTACTCCAAACAATTTCTTCGCTTCCGGTGATATCGCCTTTTGCTGAAAGCGGCAGAGCCAGCAGGGAATACCCCGAATAGCCACTCATACAATAAACCCGTTCACCATCCGTGACCGGGCAGGGAATCGTATTTTGCGAAAGTCCGCCGCATTGCCAGATGATCGATCCGGTTTCCAGGTCGTAACTTCGAACAAGATTGTCGCCGCATGTGATGACCTGCGTTTTCCCCTGATAAGGAACAATGAGCGGGGTCGACCACCCATTCGGTTCATCCCGCTCTTTTTTCCAGAGAGGATCACCAGACGCGGCATCGAGCGCCTCAATTGTCGACTGTCCCTGGTTATCCCGAAGGATAACTACTTTCCCGTCATGAACGACGGGTGAACACCCTTCTCCGAGACTGGCACCGACTTTCGCTCTTCCAAGATCTTTGCTCCAAAGTTTGTTCCCGTCCAAATCGAAACAGTAAAGACCAGCTGAGCCAAACCAGCAGTAGAGACGTTTGCCATCTGTAAAGGGAGAAGCCGAGGCAAAGGAGTTGTCTTTGTGATGTCCTTCATGCGGAACCAAATCAGTGGCTGCTCTTCGCCAGATTTCCTTCCCGGTTTTTCGGTCGAGGCACAGGACGACAAAACTGTATTTCGTATTGGGATGTTTGATTCCAAAGACCCGCTCGGGTTGGTCTTCGGGTTTAGGCAAGGACGCATCAACCTCTCCGGTATTCACCGAGGAAAGCAGGAAAATTTTATTACCCCAAACCACAGGACTGGAGACGCCTCGTCCATCAATAGGGGCTTTCCACCTGATATTTTCAGACTCGCTCCAAGTCATCGGAGGTGTTGCAGTACGAGAAACACCGTTTGCCTCAGGCCCCCGCCATTGGTGCCAGTTTTTGGCCCCCTGTGCGTCATTTAAACGTCCTGAAGAAGAGGTCGTGAGAAAAGCTAAGAGGAAAATCAAATTTCCAAAAAAATAAGATACGGACTTAATCATCATTTTGGTTCGACTGAATTTGTGACCTGCTCCCAGATAGATGGAGCTACACCGCTAGAGCTATACCATCGAGTGGCAGCCTCTGGATCTCGCTGAAAGTATTGCCTGCCCACCCGAATCATCGCGGCATCGCGTAAGCCTGGTTCCGAAATCGCATCAATCCAGGTCATGGCCATCTCCCCATCCTTATGAACGTGGGCGCTTACAAATCCATTGATGGCAAGATTGCGATCTGCTCCATCGGGGAGTTGATTGACCGATTCTCCGGCTGCAACCGGATCCTTTGAAGCCCACACTGCATAGGCGGAACTCCATGCATCTCTTCTTTGCGGCCCCTGCGGCAGCTCATTCGCCCAATCCAAAGCCGGCTGCAAGCCCTTGTCTTTTACCAGCTCACGGGTCAATTCGGCCATCGGGCGCCAGGAGTAATTCTCAAGATCACTCGAATCATAAATGTAATCAGTCGCGATAGCTGTATCATTATCCACAAGCCCTCTTAGGAGCTCTGGACGGACTTTTGCCTGCTCATTAGGCTCAAGGGATTCAAAAAGATTAATCGCCAACTCGGCATTCTCACTCGCCAGTCCTGGAATGATATTTTCGATAAATCCAACTCGCTCCTCAGCTGGAATTTTGCCGAGATGGGCAATGGCCTCGTCAGATTGATACACCCCCATCGCATAGCCGAGAAGTTCCCATTCATCATTTGCTCCCTGCTCTTTCAATGCCTCTCCAATTGCCAGCGCATCCTCGAAAGACATTTCTGAATTCCTCATTTTTTGAAGGATCTGATCCATGGCTTGGCGACGTTCGATCGGACTTCTGGATTTGATTGAATTTGTAACCAACAAATCAATCTCATCTTCAGATAATTGCTTGTCTCTCCTTGGTTTTTCAGCCCCTTCCTTCGCCTTCCGAGAGTCACGAACGGATGTCGAACTCACAGTTCTTCCAGACACCGAAGAAGATCTCCCGAGTGCGCCACGGTATTCAAGGCCGGTTTGACTCACTCCTCCTTCGTCAGGACCATCTGTAGCCCTTGATGATCGCGACCACTGCTTGCCAAAGACAAAGGTGATGACGGTGACCAACGCCCAAATGCTATGCTTGGCAAAAAATCGCTTCATCCTATTTCGATTCCGGTGACAAAAGGTCCACACTCGAAAGGCTCAAACCAACGTCCTTCCGATGGGTTTGCACCCAAAGCCAGACGAGCTCATGCCCAGCCGGAGACTCAACAAAACGGCTCCTCATCCTCACAAAATCTTCCAACGCCAGTTCGACGTCAAACCATCCATCCTGATCCGGCTCGAGCTTGCGCTTGACCGAAAATTTCCCCGAGAGACCACCCCGGGCATGATGGGTTCCAAATCCGAAGTCGACCTGATAAGGTTGATCAAGCTGTCCCCTGATTCGGAATCGTGCCCCCTTCGAAAGGAGGACTGGCTGCATTTCACGACCACGAGGCCCCACCACCGCAGTGTAGAGCAAAACAGGATCAATCGTCTCACCATGATCCCCCCGGAAGAGATGGGCCTCGGCATGCAATTCGTTTGGACGGCCCTCCGCTCCGAAGCCCAAGCTTCCCTGTCGCACATCACGCGGGAATTCACTTTTCCAGATCCGCACCGAATCGCCCCGGGGGCTCGCCTGAAAAGGACTCTCATGTTCCAGAGCAGCGATCACCCGATGATCCGCTTTCACTTCCTGCACACTCCCATCAGCAAGCCGGGTCACCTGGACGTTCCCTTCATTCACCGTCAGACTGGTTGATAATGGACTCGCAGAAACATTAAACTGCGTTCCCAAGACAACAGCTTCAGCTGAAGGCGTAATGACCCGCATGGGCTTGCCCTCCGGTTGAGGTGAAACATCCAGAGATAAATCACCCTCACGAAGACGAATCATTTTTCCGGAGCCACCATCCGAGATCGTGACGACCGCCGGGCCCGAGACCCAGACGCTGGAACCATCTTCAAAAACAAGTTCAGCCCAAGAGTCCAGAGAGGACACTTCGAGGGTCCCTCCCGTTAACTCATTTCCAATTTCAAGACGGCCTTCAGCCTGCTCGCCATCACCGATCCAAGTGACCGCGCCATGCAAATCAGCAATACGCGCAATGTGCTCCCTTTTCCTTCCTGGATAGAAGAAAGAAACAACGAGCGCGATCAACAGAAGCGCAGCAGCGGCTCCCATTGCCCACTGCCACTTCGGCCTGCTGGGAACTTTTGAAATACTCGCCCCCTGCTTCTTCTCAAAGCTGGAAGCGGCATCACGCAAATTGGTATCGAGCCGGGCCTCAGCAGCAAACTTAACTCGCAGGTCCTGACTCCCTTTGAGACAGCAATCCAATTCCGCCATTTCCTCCGCGGAAATCGTGCCCAAAAAGTATCGATTACAAAGGTCTCCAAAATGCTCGTCCTTCATGATTCCCCCCCTTTCGTAATCAGTTCTTGCTCCACACACAGGCGGAGCTTTTCCCGCAGTCGCCCGAGAAGTTTATAGAGGCTGTTGACCGAGCGGTTTGTCCGTTGGGCTAGCTCGCGCAAAGCACCTGACCTTTGATAAGGCATAAGAACAAGGCGTCTATTCTCAAGGGATAATTTCTGCAAACATGAATCCAGAGCTCTTCTCTCAGAATGAATCCTTTCAGAATTAGAATCGGGTGTGTCCTCTGCCAACAGCGCTACTGTTTCTTCGCTTAGAACGAGCCGATCACGTGCCACCGAGCGACGTGCATGCATTGCTTTGAAGCGGACGATCACTTTTGCCCAAGGAACAAATCCTTCCTCATTCTCGAGCTGATCCAGCTTATTCCACATCACCACACTAGCCTCCTGAAGGACATCATCTACTAATTCCCACGAAGGAAGCAGGGTGCGCAGAAATGCCCGCAGCTCAGGTTCATGCGCGACGAACATCCGCATAAATCCAGCTTCCTTCTCTTTATTCATGATCAGTAAATACGTCGACTTTCCCATTAATTCCCGGCCAATGATCAACCTGCCGGAAAAAAGTCACTTTGTTTTCGACTAGCAATCGGATGCCACTCTATCAGGAAATTCCCTCAAGAGCGATCTCCGCCTCGCCGAAACGGTCGCACGGAACTCCCATCCGCTGTAACATTGCGAGATGGAGCCGGGACATTGAAGTCGCACGAGGAGGAGCCAAGTAGTGTCCGGTCTTAAGAGTCCCCGAACCTCCGCCAGCCAAAAGAATAGGGAGATTTTCTTCTTCGTGAGCATGACCATCGGCAATACTTGAGCCATAAACGATCATGGAACTATCAAGAGTGCTGGTGCCATCGGCATTCTTGAGCTCTTTCAAGCGACCCAGAAAATACGCGAGCTGCGAGTGATGCCAGCGAGTCACCGAGTTATACATGCCAAGCTTCGACTTGGTGCTGTCCCACTTGGTCTTGCCGTCGTCGTCCTCGGTGCGGCCACTGGCATCTTTCCAATGCGATAGCGCATGCCAGGTCCCTTTCACCCCGGGAACAAAATCGAAGTAGCGATTGCTCTGCCCGTGATCGAGCATGAAGGTCGAAACTCGAGTGGCACCGGACCAAAATGATAGAGCCATCAGCTCGAGCATTTGGCGAACATACTCCTGGTGATCAGCGGGAATCCCCGCGGCGGGCCGGGTCAGAGTATCGGTAAGCGCCTTATCGTCTGCAATTCGTTGGGTCTGCTCTTCCGCGAAATCGAGGCGCTTCTCCACAGCGCGCACCGCGTCGAGGTATTCATCGATCTTACGAGTATCCGCTTTGCTCGCGCGACGTTTCAGAGACTTCGATTGCTCTAGGACAAGATCAAGAACACTGCGATTCAAAAAGCCCTCACTCGCGCGCCTAAACAGCTTATCAAAGATGGCCCGCGGCATGGTCTCACGAGCCGCAGGGACATCACGACGCGTCCACGAAAGACAATTGCGCGGCAGACTTCCAGAGAAACTCCCCTCGCCTGCAGTACTCAATTCCAAGGAAGGCAAAGGCGTCGAATCGCTCAAATGCTTTGCCACAAGTTGATCCACGGAAGGAGCCCCCACATCATTCTTGCGATGATCATACGAGCCGCCCGTCAACCAGGTCGCTGTTCCCGCTCCATGACCATTGCCACGGGGAGTCCACAAATTCTTGGTCACGACGAGGTCGTCCTTAAAATCCTCCAGTGGTGCCATCCAACGATTGAGTTTTTGCAACTCCCCCGCAGGGCCGACTTTCTCGGGTTCCCAACTTCCTTCGGCACTTCCATTTGGAAAGTAGAGATAGGCCAATCGCGGTGGCACACCAGATTTGCCAAGAACTGCCTCCGGGGCCCCAAAACTCTCCATGGCAGGAAGTGAAAGACAGGCTCCCATTCCCCTCAAAAATGCGCGGCGGTTTGGATTACTCTTCATTAGATTTTGCCACGGAAGCGGGAGGTAGACGTTTCATTATAAAAGGATCACTCGCAGTGATAGCGAGCACCAAATCACCGAAGCGATATCCGGTCGGTTTCAGTTTCTCGGCGATTTCTCTCACTGTGGCTTCATCGTAAAACTCGAGCTGCCGGCCCAAAGCATAGGCCAACATCTTTCGAATGACCTGCGCTCCGAGGTCATCCAGACGCTCATCAATCAAGGCGAGCTTAAGTCCGGCCGGGCCTCGAAATTTTGCGCCACTTGGTAAAGTCCCACGATCATCAATCCCACCACGCCATTGACCAAATTCCGCGTAGCTTTCAAGAGCAAATCCGAGTGGATCCATTTGGGAATGACACCCAGCACATCGGGCTGATTTCCGATGGACTTCAAGTTTACGACGCAAGCTGGTTGCGGCCCTGCGCCCACGGCCTTCCACATCAATTTCTGGAACGTCAGGTGGCGGCGGTGGCGGCGGTGTTCCTAAAAGAGTATCAAGAATCCACTTCCCGCGCACCACTGGACTGGTGCGATCAGGGAAAGAGGTGGTTGCCAGCACACTGGCATGCCCAAAGATACCGCCACGTTGCTTGGTCTCCAAAGACACCCTGCGTATTTTGTTCCCTTCAATCCCTCTAATTCGATAGTGACGGGCTAACTCGGCATTCAGAAAGGTATAGTCCGCATTGATCAATCGCACCACCGGAGCATTGTCCATCACCAGCGAGTGGAAGAAGTGTGCCGTCTCGGCACGCATTGCCGCCATCAAACTTTCGGTGCACCAGGGATTATCAATCGGGTCCTTACGAATCCGCGGGCCAACATCATCAGTGCTCAGCCATTCTGCAGCGAAGATCTCTCCCAGCGAGAGACTACGAGGGTCAGCTAGCATTCGCTCTACCTGAGCCTCACGATCTGCAGAATCGGACAGCTTCCCGGCTGCAGCAGCATCGAGAAGTTCATCATCCGGTGTCGAAGCCCAGAGAAAATAAGAGAGACGGGTCGCCAAGTCAAAATCGCTTACTTCCTGATCTTTGGCGGTGGCTACCGAGTTCTCAACGCGCAGCAAAAAATTAGGTGAAACCAAAATCGCCTTAAAGGCATTTGCCAAGGCCTCGTCCTGGGGCTTCTTATTTTCCAACTCCGCCTCATAACGCGCAATGATCTCTTTGATCTCGGCATGAGTCGGTGGTCGACGATAAGCACGGCGCATCATCCCTGTAATAGCCGTCGCCGCATCTCTGGAAATGCCCACCATTTTCTTCCACGCCTTTTCATCCGCTCTTACTTCGTCAATGACTCCTTCGGCAGAGGTGAAGTAGCGATCAAGATGCGCGGTCTGAAGAAAGAGAGTATTGGCGCTATTTGAAAATCCACTGGTCCCGCTGAAATCCATCGGAAACTCATCGGCTGGACGTAGATCAAGCCCAACGAGATCACGAATGGTGCGATTGTATTCCTCCCTCGTGAGACGCCGGGCCGAAACATAGCCAGGATTGCGCACCTTTGCGTAATCGAAGCCATTAATCTCAGCCGCTAACCAAGCACGCAATTTGAGGCGGTCGGAATCAGCCGGCTGCGACTTCTTCTTGGGCGGCATGTCGCCCATCTTCACGCGCTCCGCAACATTTTCCCACAGGAGCCGATTCCGAACCAATGGTTTTTGCGCAAGCGCCGATTCCAAATCGATATCACCCTTCGCAGTCGCGCTATCGTGGCAATCAAAACAGTAGGTCTCGAGCATAGGGAGAACTTCTTTTTTAAAATTGAAGGTAATCCCGTGAAGCTCATCCTTCTTCCCGGTTCCCCCACTCGGAGCAGGTGTGTAAACCGGCCCAGAAATCTCCTCGGCTTCCATCTCTTCTTCCTCGTCCTCCTCATCGACGAAACCGAAATCTCTCAAGGTCTCTTCAAATCGCTCACGCAACGCCACTTCTGGATTCTTGAGGCGCCACTCTAATTCCTCTTCTATTTCGTCAGCCGCCTCAGGAAAAAACTTTATCTCCATGCGGTCCATTTTGTTTTGTAACGCGATCTGGTTTTTCAGCAACCGAAGCAAAGCAATCTCTCCCTCATCTTCGCCGATTTCCTCTTCCTCAAATCGCCAGACGAGGATCTCGATCTCTACCTCGACATTCTCCATTCCTACAAGAAGTCCGGCCCATTCCTCGCCATGCTCTTTTTTTTCTTCGTGAAACATTTCACGCAACTCGATACCGCGTTCCTGAACTTCCTCCAACTCCTCTCCGCCCTCCTCCTTCTGCCGTTCAATCAGTTTGAGCACGCCGGGAGCCCGGCTTTTCAGAAAGAGCCTGGTTTCCTCATCAATCGGCTCAGCCTGGACAAATTGACACCAAGAAAGAGTGACGATCACGACGGCGATGACACTCTTTGCCTTTCTGAATCGCTTGCGCATCACCTTCTTTTTAGAGTCTTTCTACCCGAAAGTAGATTTTTTTTTGGTCTCTGAGCTCCGGCACTCCAGAAAGATCAATCTCCTCTGTGGTTGTGTCGCTATCCTCGCGAGCGTCAATGCTAGTAGCCAACTCGAGTCCCCAGTTACTCAAATCAGTCGAAGCCTTGACTGCATAAGTCTGACCTGGATCAGAGCTCCAAGTAAGACTGAGTAACGAGGAAACAGAGTCGAAGGAGACCTCCTTGACTTCTGGCTTCACTGTCGTGGGAGGATCGGGAAGTGAAACGATTTGAAAACCACCGATTCCACCGCCACCACTTGCACCTGGTGCAAGTCCAAAGCTAATTGTGATGGAGGTGTCGGTGAGCGGAGCGGCATCGGAGCCGAAGACCGCGTAGTTTGATTTCACCGCATCGGTGCCTTCCTCATAAGTTGTCTGTAGTGTCTCGGTGAGAATCGAGCTAAATGCCTTTGGATCCCAGTAAAAAGTCGAATTCCCGTCAGAAACAAAAGAGGCATTGTTCCCATTAAAACCTGTGAGGTAGACTATGATTTTGTAGTTTGCGTAAGGTATTTGACTCAGCGTAAACGGCGGGGAGCTAGCTCCAAAAAATTGTAGTCCTGCTTTCATCGGACTCCCGTTGAGGGGGGCTCCAGAAAAAGATCCGGATCTCGCTCCTCCTGATCGAGTCATGTCGACCGTTGTGGCATTCCCTTCGGAATTCTGAAGGTCCGACATCATGTCCTCACTACTATTGATCCAATTATCTGCTGGCTCGACCCCAAATTTCCCAAAGACCCGCTGGTTGTTCACGCTAGTGGCGTGAAAATTAAAGCTGATCACCTCCGCCCGGGTAATGGTGGCGCTAAAGAGCATCACCATAAAAGTAGGCAGAAAAGAGCCGCATATCATTTTTGACGCTTGTCTATTCATTATCGTTAGTTGGCTTCTCCTTTGCTTCAGTCATGATTAGAGAAAGTGATCGCTATTAATCTCTTAAAAACTTCAGAAGCAATTCTTCCCGAAGCGCCTGGGTCGCATTATGACCATGCTCGTTCACCTTGAAGTGAACGACATCTCCATCGAGGTAGGAAAAGACTTCGATTTTCCCGTCCACTTTACTGGCTTCCCCAAGCTTCTTTCCTTCGTAACCCATTTTCTTCGCCCAAAGGAAAATCGATTCTTCAGCATCCACAAAAGGAAGCTTCCCTCCTTTGGCCGGAATCGCTCTCGAGGGACCACCGCCATAAGGAACAAGCTGGTCGTCGGTCCCTGAAATATTCAGAAGTCGAACCCCCGAGAGGGGCTTGGCAATCACCTCGTAATTGTTTTCTTCGCCTCTCGACTTAAAATTTTTCCCGTCGTGCTGAAACCCATTCAAGGGGCTGACCGCGCTGATATAATTTTTGATATTTGGGAGCTTGGTCTCAATCGCGATTTGATTCACGAGCGCCGCTCCATTCGAGATACCCATGATGGAGAATCCATTTTTCTTCACGTCATCACGCTTCGAAAGCTCACGAATAATGGCCTCAATAAAGGCCCGATCATCCGCCTTGGACCGCTCCGAGACAATGTTCCAGCTCTCCTTATAGCCTTGGGGGAAAACGGTAATGAACCGGCGGGCAACCTTGCGGTAGCGATTGAGAACCATTCTTTGCAGACCCTTTGCATTGCCACCATTGCCATGGAGAAAAATAATGACGGGAAGAGCCTCTTCGTCTTCGCGCTCAGGAACATTCACCCAGTAGGGCCGGGCGTAGTTTTTTTCCTGCAACCAAGTCTGCTTAATCACAAAACGATCGCTCCCGTCATTTGCTTGAAATCGCTCTTCCTCAGGCTCTTCGTCTTCATCCTCCTTGTCTCTTTCCCCCGGCAAGATCTCTTCTAATTCCGCCTCAATGATTGCTCCTCTTCTTTCCTCCAACTCAGCGAGCTCCTCTTCGATCTCCCTGACTTCCTCTTTCAGTTTATTCAATTCCTGTTGCCCTTCCTCTATCTCACGATCGACTTGCTTCCCAACGATCTCTGCAATCTGATTACGGAGTTCTCGTTTCTCACTCTCATCATCGGTTTCGTGCCACTCTTCCAAAAGAGCCTGCAGACGAATCCGGCTTCTTTCAAAATCTAGAAAACGTTCAGCCGCTTCCTCTCCCTCTTTACGTTTAATTTCGAGAAACTCCGCAAGAAGATCTCGCGCTTCCTCAAGGACCTCCTCGTAGCCCTCATCGCCATCTTCTTCACGAACGCGCTCAAGAAATCGCAGGGATTCAGGCATTTTATCCTTCAGAAACCCCAGAACATGTTCGGTTCCAGGACGACTCTCTTCATCAGCGAAAACCAATTGAGGAAAGCCAAGAAAAATAACGGCAGATGAAAGAAGAAGAAAGTTACTCTGGATTTTCATGATCATAATTGGGGGAATTTTTCTAATCTAATTCTAAGTTTACGAGCCCTCTCTTGGGCGATCAGTATTTTCGGAAAACGGGTAGTTTGCCGTTCCCGTGCAAAAAGCCTTTGCGAGAGCCTTGGCATTCCCATCGCTTCAGGTAGAACAACGCCCTTCTCTTGGGTTTCTTCCCGGACCACTTCCTTCTTCCGTTTCTCATTCGAGGGCCACACCATATTGGCTACCGCAAGAATCACGATCGCGACCGCAGCCACAGAAACCCACAGCCCGATGCCACGCCAACCACTCCGTTCGGCCAATATCTCAGAAACTGCACCCTCGGCGAATGATCGTGAAGGGGTCATTGCCGGAAGTGAAGCCAGACGACCATGGAGAGCATCAAACACACCCAGCTCTTCAAAATAAACTCGCACTTCGGGGTCGCTTTTCAACAGAACCTGCATCTTTGCCTCCTGAGTAGCGTCAGCCTCTCCACTCCAATAGAGAAGGATCTCGTCTCGCGTCTTTGGATTCATCATCTTACCTATCCGGTTCGGTGTTAAGCAGCGACTTCAGCCGCTTTTTTGCAGCGTGCATTCTCGCCAATACGGTCCCAATCGGAACCCCAACAATCTTTGCAATTTCCTTAAACGGAAGCTCTCCCTGAGTTCGCATCGCAACCACTTCTTTTTCTTTCTCCGGCAGCAAAGCAATCGCGCTCATAAGAGCCTGCACGCTTTCCCTTTCCTCAATCAACTCACGGGCTCCTGGCAGAGACACAATATCTTGCACTCCTCCTAAATACTCCTCGGGAGCTTCCGCAACAATCGTTCGACGACGGCGACGAATGATATCGATCGCTTCATTTCTCCCAATCCGAAATAACCAACCCTTAAAGTGGTTCTCTTCCCGGTAATTAGGGAGAGCTCTGAGAGCCTTCCTAAAGGTCTCCTGCATCACATCCTCGCAATCTTGTTGTTGTTGTAGCATTTGCCAGATGTATTGATAGAGAGGGCGCTCATATTGCTTTAGCAGTTCGATGGCGGCATCGCCATCGCCTTCATTACAATATTTTCGGATAAGCAAAGAATCATCCACAGGGGTTTAATAGTTACTAACGAGATGGGCTCACTTTTATTGCCAAAAAACAAAATTATCTCAACCTGACCTCTTTCTTACTTTTTAGAGAAGCTTGTTTGCCATCGCCGCCTCTTCGAAGACATGGTATCATTCACCAACCGATGCGCCACACAAGACTCCTAGTTCCGATTTCCATGGTCTTTTTGAGTCCATTGATCAAAGGAAAAAACGAAGACTCAAACTCTCTTTTCCCTCCCGCAAAAGACTTCGCGGTTGAGACAATTGCAACAAACCTCTCAAACCCGATGGAAATGACCATCGCTGGCGATCTTGTTTTCATCGCCGAGCTCCACGGCAACATCAAAGTTGTCGATCTGACCACCGGGGTAACGCGAGTCGTCGCACACCTTGAAGTAGATTACCGGAAGAAGGGTCCAAAATGGAGCTGGGACGTTGAATCAGGTGTCTTAGGAATCGCCGTTGCCCCTGACTTCGAGAAAACCAATTGGGTCTACATTTGCTACACTCGGCCAGGTGGAGAGTCAGTGAAGCACGATCATGTTGTTTCACGATTTCGCTATGAAGACGGGATGCTCAACAAAGCGACCGAGCAGGTCATAATCAAAATCCCCGCTCTCCGCGACAAGGATCGTATTCACGAAGCCGGATCCCTTGCCTTCGGCCCAAAGGGAAATCTTTTCATCAGTAGTGGAGACAACCAAGACCACACCCAATTTCATTACGCCGCACGCACCTCGACAAACAGCGCGGTATTGAATGGGAAAATCCTGCGGATCCGTCCGCGAGAAAATGGCGGCTACACCATCCCAGATGGAAACCTTTTTCCGATCGGAACTCCAAAAACCCGCCCCGAAATCTACGTCATGGGCTGTCGGAACCCCTTCCGAATCTCTATCGACCAACGGACCAGCCATCTCTATTGGGGCGAAAACGGCCCTGCTGACCACTACTGCGGGAGTCTCCAGAACGTCGATAAAAAACTCCTACCACTGGGCTTCGATGAATTCAATCAAGCCCGCAAACCGGGCTACTTCGGCTGGCCCTTTTTTATTGGACCCAACGAGTCCTACCCCGATTACTCCTTCAAAAAAATGGAAGTCACGGGAGTCTTTGAACCGGTCAGGGCCGTCAATCATTTCGAAGAGAATACCGGGATTAAAGAACTGCCTCCAACGCAGAAGCCTCTGATTTGGTACAGCCATCCTCCCTCGAAAGACTTTCCATCGTTGGGCAGCGGAGGCGCCTCAGCCGTTGGCGGACCAGTTTACTACCATAACGACTCACGCAGCAACGAAGGACTCCCCAAGTCCTTCGACCATCATTGGTTCATCGCCGACTACGCAAGAGGATGGGTCAAAATGGTGGAGCTCAATGACAGTGAAAACCTTGTCGCGATCAAGGACTTCCCCACCGATCATCGATTTCAAACGCCCACTAATATAAAGTTCAATCAGGCTGGTCAGCTGTTCGTCCTGCAATATGGCAGAGGCGGATGGGATCCTAATAACGGAGGAAGCCTCGTGCGCATAAGCCATCGAATTGACGGTGGACTGGCAGGTAACCAGGTGATCGCAGCCCGCCCGCTCCGAGGCCTCCCTCCAAAGCATCCGGGAACCGCCCTGATGGGACAATTCAATTGCGTGGCCTGCCATCAACCCGGAAGCACTCTCATCGGACCATCGCTCGAAATGATCGTCGATCGTTATGCGGATCTCACCACTCGGAAGACTTACTTGAAGGGGCAGATCAAAAAAGGAAGCAAAGGCATCTGGGGAGAAGTTCATGCCATGCCACCGCACGACTTTTTGAAAGACGAGCAAGTTGAAGAAATCGTGGATGCGCTCTTCAAGCTCAAACTGATCAACCACGAAGCTCGGAACTTCCCACCAATCCTCGCTTCCCCGCCCAGCCCAAACTACCCCGGAACCGGACCGGCCGAACTTGTCGATGGCATCACCGGCGATCCCGAAAATCTCAAAATCGACTGGCTGGGCTTCGAAGGGGAAGATCTCGTTGCGACCATTGACCTCGGAAAAACGATTTCGATCGAAGAACTAGGCCTCTCTTCCTGTGAGGTAACCTCTGCCGGCGTTTTCTTACCACCGACCGTTGAGTTTTCGGTCTCACTTAATGGAAAAGATTTTAAATCAGTCGCCACGACCACAACAAAGGTTCCCAAGAAAAAATCCGTCGACACCCGCATCCTCTCGACAAAGATCAAAGAAGTGAAAGCACGCCATCTTCGCGTTCATGCCAAGAACCTTGGAACGATTCCCGACTGGCATCAGGCCAAAGGTCGTAAAGCTTGGTTGTTCATTGATGAAATTCTCGTAAACCCTCAGCGGTCACGAAAAAATCATCGATAGAGAAGAATTCCTGCCCTTCTAAGAGAAAAATTTTCAAGCTCAGCCTCCCAGGATTTCACAATCTCCATTCTGGGCTTCAATTCATTGATTGCAGTCTCGGTTGGTGGATGTCGCAGCAGAGTATTCAGTTTCTTGGTTTCCCACTGATCAGGATACAGCTCCCGTAAAGTTTGCGCCAGCAATACGCCCAACTCCACGGAGGGGCATTTTTCTGGATCTTTTAAAATAATGCGCACCCCTCCACATTCCTGATCTTCGAACTTGCTTGCCGTAGGGGTAAAACGAATGGGGACAAAGGCCAACCCCGGAAGCCTAGCTAAGGCGAGTTTGCGAACGAATTCCGCTTCATCAATGTAACTTGCGCCAAAGATCTCGAAAGGAAAGTTTGTCCCCCGCCCAACCGACACATTGGTAAACTCGAGCAACCCAAGTCCGGGATAGAGAGTTGCCGCCGTGAGATTGGGCATATTCGGCGAAGGCTTGATCCAGGGAAAACCAGTTTCGTCGAAGCGCATGCCACGAGTCCAATTCTCAATCGAAATCACGGTGAGCTTCAGTTGGGGACAATGTTCTTTTTGGTAGAGCCGAGCTATTTCGCCAATTGTCATCCCATGGCGTAAGGGAACCTGATGAAAAGACGTGAAGGTCGGATCGCCCTCGCGCATCGGTCCCGCCACTTTTTGGCCCCCAATGGGATTCATTCTGTCGAGAACGAAGAATCGTAAACCTGCATCCTCCGCTGCTTCCATCGCCAATCCCATCGTCGAAATAAAGGTGTAAAACCGTGTCCCAATATCCTGCATATCGAAAACAAGAGCGTCGACCTTCGCTAGGTGTTCAGTCGTGGGTTTGCGTCGATCTTCTCCGGCATAAAGACTCACTACCGGAAGCTTCGTTTTGTCGTCCACCCCATCTTCGACCTTATCATCGAGGGTCCCCCGGATCCCGTGTTCGGGTCCGAAAAGCAACTTGAGGTCCACTCTGTGAGAGCGGTGTAAGAGATCGATCGTGGTCACCCCTTTTCGATTAGTCCCAGTCTGATTCGTGATCAACCCCACGCGCATTCCCTCAAGCGCTGCAAATTGATCCCGCTCCAAGACATCAATTCCATTCAACACATCGGGAAATCTTGGCAACTTCGGGACCACTTCCGGAAGACGTTTTTTGACGGTCGAAAAATCAAAACCCGTAGCCTTTGCCGCGAGCGTTCCGAGATCTTTTCGCAGCGCAATCACATCACCTCCAGATGGATGATTCCGATTACTCAGAAAAATAACAAAACTCTCGCTCGTTGGATCGATCCAGATCGAGGTCCCCGTCCATCCGGTATGGCCAAACGACCCTTTTGGAAATAACTCACCTCGCAGGGAAGAGTAGGTAGAATCGATATCAAACCCTAAGCCCCGCCTAGACTCGATATTCGCGGGCGATTGCACCGAGGTCATCAGGGAAATTGTCTCTGGCTTCAAAATTCCACCTCCGCCATTCAGCAACATCCGGGCAAAACGGGCCAAATCATCGACCGTGCTAAAAAGTCCTGCATGCCCTGCCACCCCTCCCATTCGACGGGAAGTAGGATCGTGCACGATTCCTCTCAAGAGACTTCCGTCCTCGAGAAGAGTAGTGGGAGCGATCCTGCCCTCCAGTTTGGGGTCTGGCAGGAAGAAAGTCTGGTTCATTCCCAACGGCAGAAAGATCTCTTTCCAACAATAGTCCTGAAGCGGCATCCCAGTCACCCTTGCCACGATTTCACCCAACAGGATAAAATTGAGATCGCTGTATTGGTAAGAGAATCCCGCCAAACTACGAGACGGTTCACCAGCAGCCAAAGCAAACCCATCCTTGCTCCCGCTCCATTCATAGCCTCTACGCACCCCTGCCGCCAAGCCAGAGGTGTGTGTTAAGAGGTGCCGAACCGTAATCTTCGGTTTATTCGAGTCTCCACTCAGTTCCGGCAAATATCGTTGTGCCGGCGCATCCAATTCAATCGCCCCTCCTTCAATCAACTTCATGACCGCGGGAGTCGTCGCCACCACCTTGGTCAACGAGGCTAAATCATAAATGGTCTCCTTCGTCGCCTTCTCAGTTTTCGGCACAAGCTGTCGGTTGCCATAGCTCTTTTGATAAATTGCCTTTTTATGTTCCAAATGAAGAACCCCACCCGGCATCCGTTTATTAGAAATTCCCTTTTCGATCAGGGCATCGATTTCCTTCAGGACTTCTGTATCAAGTCCCTGCGAAAAAGCCGCTGAGGCTATCACTAAAAAAACAAGACCGCGGAGCACAACAAACAGGAGAGAAATTGAAAACTAGAGGGTAGCAAAAAATGATTTTGATTACTTCTTCTTTTTATTCCCAATCTTAGATTTTTTCTGCCATTGCTGCACCGCATCCTTACTTAGATCACTTTGAAATTGGGTGTCATATCGCTTCATCACACGGCTCAGCTCGGCGAAAACCTTACGTTCATCGTCACTAAGATCCGAAGACTTTTGAAGTTTACGTTCATAGGGAATCGAACAATCAAAGAACTCAATCTTCTTATCCGGCCCACCCTTGCGGTAAACTAGATGGGTTGCGTTTCGCACCACCACCGAGGAAGCCGACTGGGTGGCGTCATTTCGACTATAAAACAGGTAGGACCAAGGTTTCTTTCGCTCTCCTTTCCCGATTAAGGTGGGTAATAAACTGACCCCATCGAGATTCTTATTCTCCGATGTATCGATCTTCGCGAGCTCGCAAAAGGTGGGCAAGAGGTCTGAAAAATCGACCAGCTCATTCGAGATCTTCCCTGCTTGCACCGTTCCCGGCATCGTCACAAAAAATGGAGTGCGCACCCCGCTGTCACGATCAGCCTTCCCCTTACCTCCCGCTACCGACTTTCCGTTTAAGGATGTCACGACCGGAACATCGGTTCCATTATCTCCAGTGAAGACGATCAAGGTATTTTCGCTCAACCCTAACTCATCGACCTTCGAAGCGATCCGACCCACCAATTGGTCCACATGCTCGACCATATTCTTAAAATATTTAGCATCACCTTTGTAAGTCGGGCTTCCCGGGGACTTGGGATTGTAATCCGGCGTCCCCGGAGTTGGCACGAAAGGACAGTGGGGGAGAATCATGGGATAGTAGACAAAGAACGATTCGTCCTTATTGGCTTCTAAAAACTTCTCAATAAAATCAACGCAAATATCAGGACCAAACTCACCATTACGAAATTCTTTGGTGACTCCATTGATACTGAGATCGGGACTGGTGTGGCGACTGTCGTATTTTTTCCCCTCTATGGTATGGCTATTTCCCTTTTTGAGCTGCCAGAGGCAGGATTGATCAAAACCAAAATGTGCGGGAGCATCAATTTCCTGACCCAGTTGCCATTTCCCTGAGATACAAGTTTTGTAACCAGCATCACGAAAGTAGTTTCCGAAGGTCCTCTGACCGCGATCGAGCTTACCAAAAAAAGTGTAATTCCGGACATTAGCCTTCCCTGTCATCAACTTCACCCGCGAGGGCGTACAAATCGGATTAGCAAAGGCATTAGTAAAACGCATCCCCTTTCTAGCCATGGCGTCGATATTGGGGGTCTTGTAGTCATTGCATCCATTAGCCCCTACAGTTTCGTAGCCCATATCATCGGCCATAATCATGATAACATTAGGTTTCCCTCCCCAGGCATTCGATAGAAGCAGTAAGGTAGGGAGAAAGTAGGCAAGACGAGTGATCCTCATAGTGATTCAAGTATAAGAACCCGCTTCCCGACAACAAGGATCCATTCCCTAACTATCAATTTATTCTCGCTCCAGCACGAGTCTTACAAAGCAGATGGAATCAGCATGAGGAAGATCCACCGTCACCCGGTCAAAGCCATCCTCTCCGGTGACCCGACTCAATTCGTTCACTTGGTTTCGTTGCCAATCTTGAAGGTCTAGACTCGTCTCAATATGGACTGAGAACCCATTCAGATTAGATTGTACGGAATACCTGAAATGACCTCCTACAGGAGCAGGCAGAGCATTATAAGCTCGATCCGAACTACCAAGAGCCCACTCAAGAATAGCGTTGATTCCATCACCATCCAAATCTTGACGGCTATCCCCATTGAAACCCTTAAAAGCCCCGCTGTATGTGTGACTGTCGCGCAGAACACCTTCAGCATCGTACAATTCGAGAGTCTCTCCCTCCGCTGCTAGATGCCCAGAATAAGGCCCAATCAAAAATCGCTGCTCGCTTCCGGCCGGGCTCAAATCACGAGATCGGAATGCCACGACATCCGGACTTAAGAACAAACTATCCCCCGACGGGATCACCGCTCCAGGGGGGAGGGTGATCTTAATTGCGCCATCTACTCGCCATCCCGAGACATCCACCGCGGTCGGTGACTGGTTAATCAACTCCACATACTCCTGATCTTGATCATCGGAAATCGGATCAAAATCGAGGGCCCCTATCCTTACCTCTGGGGACTCCAAAGAACCAGGAAGGTCCGGAGTATTACTATAGATTTCAATCCGTCTCATTGGCAGCCACTCTAAGTTAATCCGGTCGCTTGCCCGCTCCATCGTTTCAGCATCAGGATGAGTCGTATTCCAGACCTTCGGAACAGGGTCGGCGTCATACCAAGTCCCCCACGTAAAGGAATCGCGTAAGGCATCACCCGGAAAAATCGAAGCTGGCGAAAGCCGAGCGAGCTGTTCTTGGGTGCGCTCTGGGATATATTCAGACGCAATAAACCGATCACTTAAAGTCCTAAGCCTCCTAAAAAACATCTCTCGCGTTCTCGGGTTTCCTCTCAACACCTCTTCGACAAGCACGCTCGTATTGAAAGACTCGCTGAACTCGGTGAACCCTTCAGTGAAAAGGTTTCGGTCAAAGTAACCCGCACGACTCGTAAAATCGCGCCCGAAGGTCAGGTCAAGATCCCACGGTAAAATTGACCACCGTCCGTCACCTTTAGTATCGTGATAAAGGTAATAATTTTTTGCGCCCATGTCGGTCTGCATGATCACAACAAGTCCCGCAAGAGTATTGATGGTCGTTGGTAAATCCACTTGATCAAAAATATAATCCCAACGAGCTGAACCATCCTGATTTATCCCAGTAATAAGGGCATCTAGATCTTCTAATCCTTCTTCTTCGCGAGTCATTTTCCTGACAATATTGGTGTTTCCAATATCCTCTAATCTCAGCGAAGTATTCACCGCCTTATAAAGCGTGCCATCCCGATCGAGGCCCGCGCGATCTAGATAAATATCATCTGCATCCTCCACTAAATCCGCAGTACCGAAGAATTGACCATTGCGCTGCACTCTCACACTAAACGCGAAATGGGTTGGCACCCCGGATTCGCGGAGGATCTCGTAAGCCATCTCATTACGAACCTTTGCCTTATCACCCCAATTCGTGACTAGGTTGATGTCGCGCACCCTTGGCTCGCCCTCTTTCCATCGGAATCGCTGAGTCTTATTGAAGTCGATATTGAAACCTTTCTTATCGAAAAAAAGTGTCGATTGTCCACGCGGACCAAACTCTACATTATCGTAAAATTCTCCCAAATAATACAATCCCGCTCGCACCTTTTGAAAGGAAATGAGCCGAGCATAATCGTTCCCGTTGATGAACCACTCGAAGACCTCTGCCAAACTTTCAGCATCAGGATTCGCAACGGGAACTCCGTAGTATTTGTGAGAATCAAGCGGATTGGCAAATGGCGGTTCCTTCGTGATTCGTCCATCAATATCTTGAGCCACGAAACGCCATCTGATGACGTCTCTCACAGCCCCTCCGGGAACCGTCACCGAGTAATTCCTGCCGTCAGCTGAATTCATCGCTGCAGCTTCCTCCGGCCCAAATCCCACTCGATAAAAAAGAGTCACATCCTCCGCTCCTGAAACGGTTGCCGTAATATCAAGAGGTTCAGCCACAGCTGGACGAACCCCACCAGTACGATATTTCAAAAATAGAGGCCCCGGCAAACGGCCCGTTGTATTAGCACTCCCAGGCGATGAGACATCCAGATAACCAATGCCAAATTCACCCCCACCATAACTTCCATCCTCAAATTGAGGCGGGTAGCGATCTCCGAAGTCCGTAACCACCGTCATGCCATCCGGCAAAACCAATGCCAAATATTCACCTCCCGCCGACAACTTGAAATCTGTGTGTAATTCACCAACATCTCGATCCTTTCCTGAAGAAAACACCACCAACCACTCCCCCGGATCCAGTATCACTGAAGGAAAAACCCACCGGTTCAATACCTCCGAATTATCTGTCAAATAATAACCGGCGAGATCAACGGGCTGATCGGCCGAATTAAAAATCTCAATCCAATCCGAAAAGTCTCCATCCTCATCGACCAGCGTTGTTTCGTTCGCAGCCATAAACTCCGAAATCACAGGGTTTGCCACGACGGGAAAGGCCCAAAGCAAAAATAAACTGATCCAGACTCCCCTCATCGATACCTAAATATAATCTTTTCGCTCTCCACGTCGAGCGATGTTGTCGGCGCAATGATCTACAGCGTGTTCGTTGAACTCAATCTTCAAGGATTACCCTCAAGCGAAGATATCTCACTGGTAAATTTCCAAGTAGCCGAGCAGCAAAACTTTTAACTCCCCAGTCATCTGTTTCTTCCGCGCTGAAGATTTCTAAGTCGCTGGGCCCACAGGCTTCCCAATTCTGAAGATCGTCCGATTTCTCGATTTGAATACCGAGTCCTCTTGGCAACCACCTCGCTTGATATCTCAGAATTCTCTCCCCCTCGGCAGACCCCAAAATCATCTCAATCGGCTGGCTACTGTCAGCCTTTTTTGGATCGAGCCCGAGGCCAAATTCTAAGGTATTGTTAAGCCCGTCTCCGTCCGGATCCGCCTGCCGGTCTACGATCACACTGGCGGAAAGTTCAGCCTCCGAAAAATGCTCTATAAGCCACGCTTGAAAAGGACTCTCTGGCTCGATCACTTCAAGAACTTGGTCGACCGCGACGTCAAAAAACTCCTGCTCGATTCCACTCGACCAACGCACTTTAAGCCGCTGGATAGGCTCGGCAGAGACACCCAAACCAAAATGGGCCACCTTCTCGCTCTGCGTCAGATAATGACTACCACCACTGATCTCCCGTCGCTGAATGGAAGCATCATCACCCGAAACGATTGTCACAACCGATCCGATGCCATCGCGATTGGAGTAGCGGCCACGCAGCTTGACCCGTAGCCAGTGATTGCCGTTATCCATATCGTTCCGATAGAGAACTGGACCGCTCGCATTATTAACGATGAACAAGTCAAGATCTCCATCCTGATCGTAATCAAAAACCAGCAAGCCCTTGCCCGTTCCATCATCATTAATCCCCACTGAATCAGAAACATCAGTGAAGGTCCCTCCATCATTTCGCCACAACTTCGTGGGATCTGTCTTGAAGGGTGTTTCGGTTTCCAAACGATCGGTTTCAAATCCATTGGTCATCGCCAGATCAAGATCTCCATCATTATCGTAATCGAAGAACACGGCTCCCCAACCCCAGCCACCATCACGCACCCCACCCACGTCAGTGGCGTCTTCGAAGACCCGGTTGCCAAGATTTCGGTAAAGTCGATTGCCAGTCACACCCCATCCAGAATTTGGCACCTGAGGGTTCCGCGCATCATAGATCGAAGTGAAAAACAAATCCGGCAAGCCATCACCATCGTAGTCACCCACGGCTAATCCCATCCCATTTTCCTCATCGCCAATTTTAGCCTGCTCCGTTCCTTCAAAAAACGTCCCATCTCCATTGTTCCAGAAAAGGCGACTGGTCCCGTAGTCACCAGCCACGACCAGATCAGGCCATCCGTCACAATCTAAATCAGTTAATCTGGAAGTGAACGCTTGGGTGGTAAACTCTAGCCCCCCTTGCGCCTCTGGGTCTTTCCACATCTCTACCCCGGCGCCAACCGTAACGTCGACAAACCCTCCCAAAGGTCCTCGATTTTTCAGAAGAACAGAACGATTTTCCGGACCCGTGACCGCCCACTGACAAGTATGAATGTCGAGCCTCCCATCAAGATTGTAGTCACCGAAAGCCACACTAAAACCAGACTGCCAATTCGGCATTTCAAGATCTGCTCCCCAAAGTCGACCTTCTTCAGAAAAAGTTCCATCTCCCTGATTCACATAGAGTAAATTGCGGAGAGGCTCACCTGACTCACCCGCGACACTAAGATATAAATCGGCATCGCCATCATTGTCGATATCTCCCCACGCTGCCCCGTTACTCGGGGCGATCACATTGATCCCTGCAAGTTCGCTAACACTCTCGAAGGTCCCGTCACCAAGATTACGAAAGAGGGTATCGGTGTTGTCATAGCGAGTTACGAGCAAGTCTACCCACCCATCATTATCAAAATCCGCGACCGCTGCACCACCAGTCATGACCTCTGGCACATGCTTAATCCACTCCTTTGGCGGCGTCCACTGAAGGTAGCCCACTTCAGCTTCATCTGTGACATCAACAAAAACTCCCCCCGCCAAGACCCGCGAATCATTAACGATGAGCAATACAAGGGCAGCGACGGTTGAAACGTTCATCGGAAACGCCTTCAATTTCAAAGATTGCCAAACCACGCACATTCCACCCCATGGTGCCGCCGACCCGTGGGATTGTCCACGCAATTTCATCACAGTTACAACATTTAAACGCCTGTATTCTCCTTCATTGCTTTGCCGATTTAGATCAGCTAAAAACCTGAGCTCCGCCTACTCAGCCACCACCGATGATCACAAAGCCTTTCATTTCTCCTCTTTTCTTCACCGTCGCAGTCTCGATTATCTTATTTTGGGATACGCAGAGTGCAGACGCAGATCCCCTGGATGACGCTATCATCAGCGAATTTCTAGCCGATAACAGCGATGGAATCGTTGATGAAGATGGTGATCGAGAAGATTGGATCGAGATCTGGAACACCTCAGGGAAAGCCGGAGATCTCAGCGGTTGGCATCTCACTGACGACCCAAACGATCTCACCAAATGGCAACTGCCAGCCATCGAGATGACAAGCGGTGGGTATTTGGTAGTTTTTGCTTCCGGCAAAGACCGAGCAAAGGTCGGGAGTGAGCTCCACACAAGCTTTAGCCTGCAGCGTGAGGAGGGCGGATATCTAGCTTTGGTAAAGCCCGATGGCTCCACGATCTCTAGCGAATTTCGTGACTACCCCCAGCAGACCAAAGACGTCGCCTTCGGGGTAGGGATCGAGGGGGAGGCCCCCATCACTTTTTTCTCCGCCGGAACACAGGCAAAATGGCATGTCCCGACGGGCCCAGTGGATGATTGGACAAATCCTAATTTTGATGATTCGAGCTGGAACAGCGGAGCAACGGGCATTGGCTTTGACAGCCCCGGTGGCCGCTATCAACCCTTGATTGGCACCGGAGGCGATGCCGGTGACGAAATGCGGTCTCAAAATGCCACAGTCTACATTCGCATCCCCTTCGAAGTCGCAGACCCATCAGGTATCAGCAACCTCAACTTACGCCTGAAATGGGAGGATGGATTCGTCGCTCACTTAAATGGCACGGAATTTTACAAGGAATCTGCGCCAGAAATTCCCGCGTGGAACTCTAGATCCACAGAAGGCGGTCGCAACGAAGACAACGCGACAAGCTTCTTCAATTATCCAGTCAACCAAGGAGGATTAGTCACCGGAACTAACATCCTCGCAATCCAGGGACTCAACAGCAGCGCCGGGAGTTCAGATGCTATCTTTGTTCCCGAATTCATGGGCATCTTCAAAGACACCACCAATCTGAAGGGAGGGTTTTTCGTCAGCCCAACTCCAGGAGAAGTCAACGGTATTCGCTATGAAGGACTGGTAGGTGACACAAGTTTCAGCGTTGACCGCGGGGTTTATGACGCCGCCTTCGATCTCATAATCACCACAAAAACAGCAGGCTCGGAAATTCGCTACACCACCGATGGCACTCCGCCCAGTGAAACCTCCGGCCAAATCTATACCGGACCCATTTCAATCACGGGCACGACTGTGGTCCGGGCCCTCGCGCACAAACCTGGCTTTCAATCCACGAATATCGACACGCATAGTTACATCTTTCCAGAAGATGTTTACGGCGCCCAATTCTCGGATGCCCTAACTGCTGTCCCAACCATTTCATTGGTCACCCAAGCCAACTACGACCTTCGCTTGATGTCAGTGGCATCGACAAGCGAACTTCCCTCGCGAACCAACGAGCGACCAGAGAGTTCTCAAGTTATCGTGGCTTTGGTGAGCGGTAACATTCATGTGCGAATCATCGATGTTCACATTCGGAGAAGCCAGGAAACAAACCGGCTCGAATACCAAACCGTGATTGATAAACCCGAAAGTGAGCTAACAAATGGGGCGCAAAAAACCGAACTCCAAAATTTGCTGAACCAAGCGCCTTTCCCGGACACCGCCACCCTCTCTCCGGAAACTCAGCGAGAGATTATTAACCAAGCGATCGCCATCTCGGGACACACTCCCCGCACTCCCTTCCTTCAAGACAATAATAACGACTACATCGAGCACAAGAGCTCGATCGAGATGATCTATCCCGATGGGAAACCCGGATTCCAAGAAGACGCCGGAATGACAAATTTCGGTGGTGGTTACACCAACTTCACTAAAAAAAGTTTCCGTCTCTATTTCCGTGAAAAATATGGCGCGGCCAAACTCAAACATCCAATTTTTGACGGATTTGAATATAAGAATACGCCGCCAACTGACGAATTCGACGCCATTAACCTCCGCAGTGGTTCGCACGATATGTCAAGACGCGGAGGCTATATGGCCTCCCGGTTCGTCGATGACACGATGCTCGAGATGGGCCAAATTGCGCCGCACGGGCGCTTCGTTCATGTCTATCTCAACGGTCAATACTGGGGGCAATATCACCTCCGTGAACGCTGGGACGCCGAGATGGCATCCAACTACTTTGGCGGCAAAAAAGAAGACTATGACGCCATCAGCGCCAACAACAACGGCTCGGAATTCCAGAACGGCTCTTCTTATGACGGCAACGCGGACTTTTGGAATGAGACACGTAGCTTGATAAGTGGACCCGATCCTTTCCTTAACGCTTCGAAGCACATCGATATCGCCAATGTCATCGACTTTATGTTGCTGTGGACTAGCGGGGAATGCGAAAGCGAGTTTCGCTCGTTTGGTTCTCGATCCCAGGAAGTGCCCTTCAAATTTATGATCAGAGATCCCGACGGGTTTCTACCAAGAGGCGGCTGGAGCAGTTCCCACCCCGTCACCCACAATGGCCCACTCAGAGCGATGACCGAACTACGAACCGGTGGAAACCCTGACTATAATATCCTTTTAGCAGACCGCATTCACAAACACTACTTCAACAATGGCGCAATGACCGCTGAGGCAAGTACCGAACGTCTACGCAAGCGCTTCGAGGAAATGCGCCCTGGTTTCGCCGCCGAAGCCAGAAGGTGGAACTTCCTAACCGTCGGAAGCTGGGAATCCTACGTCAATAGCTGGTTGAATACCCAATTACCACGACGCAGCACCAGCACGCTGCAACAGCTCCGACAAGCCGGCATGTATCCAGACGTTCTTGCGCCTGCTCTCTCCCAGCATGGAGGGTCTATTCCAGCAGGAGGTGGTGTCACCATGACCACAAACACCACGGCCATTTACTACACCACTGATGGATCCGACCCCCGCCTTTCTGGAGGTGGTATTAGCCCCACCGCCATCAATGCCGCATTCGCCAACGACACCCGCGAACCCGAGGACTTTGTCATCACCGGCGAGACTTGGAAATATCTCGATAACGGGAGCGACCAAGGCACGGCTTGGAGAAGTGTCACTTACGATGATAGCGCTTGGGCGAGTGGTCCCTCTCAGCTCGGATATGGCGAAACAAGTGTCCTCACTACCGTAGGCTTCATTGACACTGACCCAGACATCCGCGGAAATCAGAAAAATGCCACCACCTACTTCCGCAAAAAGGTGGCGATTGAAAAGCCCGCTGATTTTTCAAACTTCGCGATCGGTCTGCGCTACGACGACGGAGCCGCCATTTACGTGAATGGGATAGAAGTCGCTCGCACCGCAACTCTCCCAGCAGATGCCAACTTCGACACCTTCGCGACAGGCCGCACTCCAGATGAAAATACCTATTTCGAGTATCCCATTCCTTCGTCTCGATTTAATGACGGAGAGAACACGATTGCAGTGGAAATCCACAACCAATCGGCCGGAAGTTCCGACATTCGATTTGACCTTACGCTCCGTGGTGAAATTGATCTCACAAATGGCAGCAATATCACCGAGCCTGTGATGTTCGATGGGCCAACTGAGTTCAAAGCAAGAAGCTTCGACAGAACCTCCAACGAATGGAGCCCCCTGACCTCGACCTTCTTCAGCCTTGATACGGTGCCCGCCGCTGCCACCAACCTCGTCATTTCAGAAATCCATTACCGCCCGGCCGATCCGACCTCGGCAAAGGAACTTGCGGTCTCTTCCGACCGCGACGATTTTGAATTCGTCGAACTTCTCAATACATCCTCCCAACCTATCGATCTAAGCGGAGTCTACTTCAATGAGGGGATTAGCTTTTTCTTTGCTGAAAATACGATCCTTGAACCAAATCACCGCCTTGTTCTGGTTAGAGATCTCGAGGCCTTCACGGCCCGCTACGGCAATCTTACTCAAGGGAAGATCGCCGGTGAATTTGGTGGCCGACTCAGCAACGATGGGGAGCAGCTCATCGTGAGCAAGTCAGGCGCGATCGAGCTTATCAATCTCACCTACAACGACCAAGCTCCGTGGCCCATTGAAGCTGACGGAAATGGAAACTCCATGATCTTCACCGGCAACGTCCAGGCACAGGCAACTTCGTGGTCTGCCCATGCTGCTATCGGAGGAGCCCCCGGCATGCCTGACACCGCCCTCTCCAGTGGTTATGAAGACTGGAAAACCGTGAATGGAATCACCGATGATCTCAGTGACTCGGATCACGATGGCCTCAGCGCGCTTGCCGAATATGCCACGGGAAACAACCCAAACGTCGCCAATGGCGCTCCTGTCATCACCCTCGGGCTCGTCACGGCCGGAGCCAATGATTTCTTTTCAATCACTTACCAACAAGGCCTCAACGTAAGTGACATCCTCTTTGAAATTCAGGAATCCTCTGACCTCGAAAACTGGACAACCATCCCTGCACCCATCTTGGTTGAGGAAAAAGTTGATCCTGCCACTCAAACGAAAAAGGTCACTCGACGTCTCTCCAATCCAGTGAATCAAGATCCCAAAAAATTCCTACGTGTCCGTATGGTGCGGTAAAAATGTGCGGTGACATCATCCCTCGCCTTGTTGCTATTTGCTGATTCTAGCCCACCCTGAAAAAATTAAGATCTCGGTTGCGTAAACACCGCACCCTATGAACCTTAGTTGCTGATGGCCTGCATAACTTTCTCTCTCCGGACCCGTCGCTGTCCCGCGTTCCTTCCCTTCTTGGTAAGCCTCCTTTTTACGGGTGCTTCTCAAGCTCAAGTCTCCTACCAAAAGGACGTTGCCCCCATCTTGTCTAATCACTGTGTGAAGTGCCACGGGGAAGAAAAACAAAAGTCGGGCCTTCGGCTCGACCAACGCCCCCTCATGCTCAAAGGAGGCGACTCCGGCCTTCCTGCGGTCGTTCCCGGAAAACCCGAAAAGAGCTTTCTTCTGGAGGTTGCCTCTGACCCCGAGCACGAGATTGCCATGCCCCCAAAGGGCGACCGTCTCAACAAAGAGCAAATCGCGACTCTTAGCACCTGGATCGTCGAAGGCGCCGACTGGCCTGGCCAGATGGACAAGCAACTCGAACTCAAAACTGACCACTGGTCTTTCCAGCCTATCGTCCGTCCTCAGTTCCCATCCGGATCCGATAATTCCATCGACGCCTTTCTAGATCGTAAGCTCAAAGAATCTGGCCTCGCTCCCAACGAAGCAGCCGACGCCCGTTCACTCATCCAACGCGTCCACATCACCATCACCGGTCTTCCGCCTACTCCCGAAGAAGTGACCAAGTTCGAACAAGCTTTCCAAGCCGACCCCGAAAAAGCCTATGCCCATCTCCTTGACGCCCAACTCGAATCGACTCACTTCGGAGAACGGTGGGCACAACATTGGCTCGACGTCATCCGCTGGGCCGAAACAAACGGCTCCGAATCCAACCTCTACCGGAAAAATGCCTGGTTTTACCGCGACTACGTGATCCGCGCCTTTAACAACGACACCCCTTACAATCAATTCATCACCGAACAACTCGCCGGAGATCAACTCGGCGTCGGCGAAGCTACCGGGTTTTTGGTTGCTGGACCGCACGTCCCAGCCGCCACCGTCGGACGCGAACCAACCGCCATCCGGCAAGCGCGCGCTGACCGGGTTGATGAAATCATGCAAACAATTGGAGCCTCTATGATGGGCGTCACCGTGGGCTGCGCCCGCTGCCATAACCACAAGTTCGATCCCATCTCGATCCAAGATTACTATTCTCTCACCGCGGTCTTCCAAGGTGTAGAATTCGGTGGTCGTATCCCCGAACTCAAGAAAGACCATCCTCGAAAAAAACGCGCTGCCGAGATTTACCCACAGCTTAATGCTGAACGAAAATTTCTTCGCGAGAGCGTCGGATTCTGGGAAGAAAATTGGGGGGCTCACAGTGACATGGCTTTCCCAAACACCACTACTAAAAAACTCCGTATCGAGTTCGGTTCACCAAAAGTCTTTATCGATGAACTCGAAGTCTTCGGCCCCGCTAACTTCCGAAAAAATCTCGCTCATCAAAACACCGGAACGACCCTCGTCGAGTCTTCTGAAATGCTTCAAAAAGGCTCTACCGTTGAAAAAGCCAACGATGGCAAATATGGCACGATGGTCTGGAAAGCCGCCGCCCGAAAGAACTCCAAAGAGAAGCCGTGGGTCGAAATCAACTTCCCAAAACCCATCGAAGTCAACCGATTCCGTTTCTCCAGCAACCGTGAGTATCACCTCGAGACTGACTATCTCGAGAAAATGCCTGGCTCTTACTACCCCGGCTTCCGGGTCCTTGCATTGCAAGACGATGGCACTTGGAAAACTCTCGCCGCTACCCAACTCGCCCGGCAATCACTTAAGAAGAATCCTGAAGCTAGTGGAGCTGCCAAACGTCTCCAAGCCCATATTGCAACGCTTCGCGAAGAAGGCCCTCATCACTCTTTTATTGGTCACTTCACTCAACCTGGCCCAACTAAAGTCCTCCACCGCGGTAGCCCTGAAAACCCACGTGATGAAGTGCCACCTGCTGGCTTTGCCATCATGGAAGGAAACCTCGGACTCGACTCCAGTACGGAAGAACCCATACGCCGAAAAAAATTCGCAGATTGGCTCACCAACCCCAAACACCCCCTCACTGCACGCGTCATGGTGAACCGCATTTGGCACCACCTCTTCGGCACCGGAATTGTCCCTACCACTGCAGACTTCGGCATCGCGGGAGCTAAACCTACTCACCCCGAACTCCTCGACTGGCTTGCTTCCGAATACATCGAAAATGGTTGGTCCACCAAAGCTATGATCAAAAAAATCATGATCACTCAGGCTTTTCGACGCTCCAGCCTTCCTGAAAGTAATGGGATGCAAAAAGACGCTAATTCAAGTTTGCTCTGGCGGTTTCCACCCCGCCGGGTCGAGGCCGAAGTCATCCGCGACGGCATCCTGCAAGCTTCAGGAAAACTCGACTCTAAAATTGGCGGCCGTAGCTTCCGCATTCATAACATTAAAAAGACCTACGCTCAGTGGGAGGTCACCGACAACCACGGTCCCGACACCTGGCGACGAATGATCTACCAAGAGCGGATGCGCCGCGTCGACGATCAGATCTTCACCGCCTTCGACTTTCCAGACTGCGGACAAGTCCGCGCCAAGCGTCCCGTCTCGACCACCCCACTTCAGGCTCTCAACCTCCTCAACTCTCCTTTTGTGGTCGAGCAATCCAAACTCATCGCAGAAAGAGCCCAGAAAGAGTCCCCCAATGACCCCATCACCCGAACCTTCCGACTTATCTTAAAACGCCCACCCAACCCGGAAGAAAAAGAGGCTGTCAAAACCATCCCTCTCAACATCCTCTCCCGCTCCCTCATCAACTCCAACGAATTTGCCTTCCTGCCCTAGAAAAATTCACGCGAATACGCAGAAGATTGAAATATCCTTCATCTGATTAACTTCGGTGCCTCAACACGGAACCTCCTCGTCAGCCCATGACCCCTGAACACCTCTCCCCCTTCGGCCGCAACCTCCTCAACCGGCGCGACTTCATGTCTAAGACCGCCCTCTCCATCGGCAGTCTGGGCCTCGCCCATCTCCTCGCAGCCGACGACAAAGAGAACCCCACCAACTTCACAGGAAAAGCGCCCATCCGCCCCAACATCGATCCAGACAGCCCCTACCTCACCCGCCCCTCCCACTACGACGCCGCGGCCAAGCGCGTTCTCGTCATCTACTGCCCCGGCGCCGTCTCCCACGTCGACACCTTCGACTACAAACCAGACCTCTACAAATACCACGGCCAAAAGCCACCCGGCATCCCCGCCGTCACTTTCGAGGGTCCCACCGGCAACATCGCCAAACCATTCTGGGACTTTAAGCCCCGCGGTAAGTCCGGCAAAATGATCTCCGACCTCCTCCCCCACCTCGGATCCCACGCCGACGACTTTTGCTTTCTCCACTCCCTCCACACCATGACCTCCGCCCACCCTCAGGGCGAAAACTTCATGAACACTGGCTTCACCATGGAAGGCTTCCCCTCCTTTGGCTCATGGGTCACTTACGCTCTTGGTTCCGACAACGAAGACCTCCCTGCCTTCGTCGCCATCAACGACCCGCGCGGCATGGCCCGCTCCGGTAAAAACAACTTCGGAAACGGCTTCCTCCCAGCGGCTTTTCAAGGCACCGACTTTAACGCAAAAAATCCTCCGGCCAACCTACGTCGGCCCGACGGTTATAATGCCATAGACGACAAACTCACTGCCGAAGTTCTGAAGCGCCTCAACGGAAGCCATCTCGAAAAATACCCCGGTGACGCCGACCTCGCGGCCCGTATCGCCAGCTACGAACTCGCAGGAAAAATGCAGGTCTCTGTTCCCGAAATGATGAACCTCGCCAACGAGCCCACTTCCATCCACAAACAATACGGTACCGATACCGGCTCAGACCTCAAAAAAGAATACGCCAAGAATTGCATCCTCGCCCGCCGCCTCCTCGAGAAAGGCGTCCGCGTCGTTCAACTCTTCAATGGCTCTGATCCTTCCGGTGGAAACGGCATCACAAACTGGGACAGCCACTCCAACATCAAAGACACCCACGCCATGCAGGCTGAGATCATGGACCAACCCACCGCTGCCCTTATCGCCGATCTCAAACAACGCGGTATGCTCGACGACACCCTGGTGGTCTGGGCTACCGAATTCGGTCGTATGCCTTTCTTGCAAGGCAACGGCACCGGCCGCGACCACAACCCCGATGCCTTTACCTGCTTCCTCGCCGGGGCCGGCGTCAAAAAAGGCCATAGCTACGGCACCAGTGACAACTTCGGCGCTAAAGCCGAAAAAAATCCTGCCAGCGTTTACGACTTCAATGCGACCATTCTTCACCTCATGGGCCTCGACCACGAACGCCTCACTTACTACCACAACGGACTCGAACGTCGCTTAACAAACGTCCACGGCCACGTCATCCAAGACGTCCTAGCCTAGCTAGCTTACTCCCCTATGACTTCCGCCAAGAGCGATCTTCACCGGCTTTTCCCCAAAAGCAAATCCCTATTAGTTATCCTTTCCTAAGCCCCGTGCTGGACAAGCGCCCAACACGTGCAATTTTGGTGGCGAAACATGAGTGAAGAAATCTGCTATTTGATCAGCGACAACGGGTCCTACCGCCCAGAGGCAACTTTTAGCTTACGCAGTCTTGCAGAAAGATTGGGTAAGAAGGTAGGCGAAACCATTCATCCGGTTTCTCTTCTCCACTCGACCAAGATTTCTCCCAACAAACTCAATGACATCCCGGCCGAGGTTTTCGAGTCCTTCGTCCTGAAGAAACTCGAAGATGGCGTTCGCAGATTCCATGTGACCCCCATGTTCTTTGGTCCTACTGCGGCCATTCTTGAATACATGCCTCAACGTGTGGAAGTCATGCGCGCCACCTGGCCTGACCTCGAAGTGCGCATCAGTCCCTGCGTGGTCGATTTGGATGATCCGGGTGACGAGCGCATGGCACAGATCCTCATCGACCAGATTCATGCGTCCCGTGAGAAGCTCGGATTCACCTCTCCTTCCATTGCACTCGTGGACCACGGCGCACCTCGTATCAAGGTCACCGAAGTGCGTAACCATCTAGGCGAGCAAGTTCGCCGCCTTCTTCCAGAATGTGAATTCCCCCAGGTCGTGGCCTGTTCCATGGAGCGCCGTGATGGCGATGAGTATGCTTTTAACGAACCTCTCCTCGAACGCGTCATCGGCACCAAGGGTTTCCGCAACGAGATCATCGTCTCTATGCTCTTCGCCTCACCCGGCCGCCATGCCGGGCCCGGTGGCGATGTCGCTAAGATCTGCGAGGAAGCCGCCGAGTCCCATCCAAACCTTCAGTGGCAGATGAGCGAGCTCGTGGCCGGGCACGACGGCATCATCGACATCTTGGGCGACCGCTTCGCGGAGGGGCAAGCCTCCGACCCAGTTTCCTGGGAGGGTGAGATCCCTAACTGGCAAGCCCCGAAGTAGTAAAACTTCAGGTTATCATCTGCGCAGCAGCAGCAGGTCAAGTCCGCTGAACAAACCCATTTGAACTCTCCCCTCTTCCACCACCTCAATAGCGCCCTCAAATGCCCCTACCAAAAAGAAAATTCCTAGCAGTAGTCCATTGTCCTGTTTTAATTGTGGCGAGGTTTCCCGGGACGTGATGACTGACTTTGGGCTTCCCGGTTATCTTTCACCCGTTGGCTTTCCTACCGTGCCTCCCTCGATAAATTCCGCCTTGGTAAAGCTCTGCCGGCGATCGTTTTTTCCGCGGGCAATGTTATTGGTCCAGCGAACGACGCGACGCACGATGGGAGGAGTCAGCCAATTGATGTGCGCGATGGTTGGAATGCTCCAAGCGAAAGTGGGGTCTGGATCAGTGCAAATCAACGAAACGTGTTTGGGTGCCAATATTCCTCGCTGGGCGAGGTGATCCTTGGCAGCGTGGAAGAGGAAAGGTTCATCAATAATCAAGGCTGTGGGCGGGGTGACGCGGAATAGCTCCTTGAGCACCCGATGGAAATCCTCGGGATTGTTTTTCCAACCGGGAAGGTTATAGGTGCCGATCGGAAGTCCCTGAGCTACCATTTCTTCAAGAATGATGCGTTCGGCCTGACCGGGTCCTCCCGCGCGCTGGCTATCGCGGACGAGAATAACAATACGGCGGTGTCCCAGTTCAAGCAGACGGCGGACGGCGGCCCGGCCAGCCGAATTGTGGTCCGGGCCGACTCCTGCGATCGACAGTTCCCGACGTCGACCAAATAGCGCGAAGGCCGGGGTTGTTTGTTGGGAAAACCAGGTGAGGATTTCTCGTGAGCCCGAGCAAATGATCCAAGCATCTGCTCGGGTCTGACCTACCAGCCGGATGATTCGGCCAAGATCCATTTCAAGTTCGGTGAGAGACTTTTCGGCAAAAAAACTGCTGTGCCCTTGTTCAGCCAATTGCTGTTGCATCGATATGGACCAGTTTTCCGTTTGTTCCAGTGGATCGTAGTCCAGAATGGCAACGCGAAGGGCGGATGGGGTGGTTTCAGGGGGCAAAGAGATACGCCGCCGCCGACCTGTCCCCTCGGAAATGAGAAGGCCTTCATTCTCGAGTAAATTAAGCGCGGCCCAGACTGTCTTGCTGTCAACGGCCAGCTCTACGGCGAGAGTCGGCGCCCCCGGCATCGTTCCACTCCATCGGCCTGCAATGATCTCTGCCCGCAAGTGTGACGCCACTTGTTCGGAGGGGGAATAAAGAGTGAAATTGGCCATGGCTTGAACCTATCCAATTTCGGATAGGTTGTCATTTTATAAAATCTTCTGAATTATTTGACAAAGTCGAAGCTCAAATCTCGATCAGCGTTTGTAACTTTTCCTAAAGAGGGGAAGGAAGAAGGCGAAATAGGCGGATCAAATAAAGATGAACCAATTTAGAAAAAGCATTTTATGAAAACGAGAAACATAATCAAAGTGTCAGGCCTTTTGGCATTGATATCCATTGGCTGGACTCCGATCTCAAGCGGTCAAAGCAAGCTCCCTGATCCTGATGGAAAATCGGCGGATTTAAGCAAGCCGGTGCAAGTCTTCATACTCATGGGGCAATCCAATATGCTCGGTTTCGGAAAAATTAAAGGTGGTGAAAGCTCCCTTGAACAAGCGGTGAAAGAGAAAGGCCTATATCCCTATCTTATCGATGAGACCGGGAATTGGACCGAGCGAAAGGATGTCCGGAATGTGCGAGTCATGGGCAGCGGTGGTCCCGGACAGACAAGAGTGTTCAACAATGAATGGATGACGATCAAGGGCAACATCGGACCGGAAATGGGGATCGGCCATCACGTGGGGCATGCCCTTGAGGCGCCTGTCATGATCCTGAAAAGTTGTATCGGCAATCGGGGTCTCGGCTGGGATTTATTGCCTCCCGGAAGCGAGAGCTTTGAACATACCGATGCCAAGGGGGTGACCTGGGTCCATCCGGGATACAAGGGTTCTCCCGAGCGCTGGAAAAAGGGGAGCGAACCGAAAAAAATCGGATGGTATGCTGGACTACAGTATGACGGTGATGTGGCGAGAGCCAAGGAAGTCCTTGCTGATTTGAATACTTACTATCCCGATGCCAGGGGATACGAGGTTGCGGGATTTTTCTGGTGGCAGGGAGACCGGGACAGTCGCAATGAAGCACTCTCCAGCCGATACGAAAAAAACCTTGTTCAGCTCATTAAGCAGCTTCGGAAGGATTTCAAAGCGCCTAACGCAAAGTTCGTTACCGCTTCGCTCGGCCAGACTAAAAAAGGGGCCGTTGACGGCGGTGGAAAAATCCTCGACGCGATGCTCGCCGTTGATGGTGACTCCGGCAAGTATCCAGAATTTAAGGGGAATGTTTCGACCGTCTATGCCCACCCCTTATCAAAGGGAAGCGACTCCGGAAGTCACTACGGTGGCAACGCGGAAACCTACATGAACATTGGGGATGCAATGGGGGAAGCGATGGTTGGTTTACTCAAAAACAGGTCGACTGTGGTGGCTTCAGACGCCCCCAAAAGCACCAAGAGGGCTCAGGCTCCGGAGAAAGCAAAGAATGTGCCAGCGGTTTCCTTGATCGAGATTGATGAGCCGGGCTTTGAATCTGATGGAAGCTGGAAATTTGGCCAGACCGGGATGGGCGTGAATGGCTTTTTTGGGGCTTCCCATGCCAATTACATCAACGCCGGTCTGATTGATCCGCTCCCAAATCGAGGGGTATTCTTTGCTTACAACAACGGTCCACGGCATGACCTTTATCAGGTGCTTCCAACTGCTCTTGGTGCCGACACAATCTACACCCTGAAAGTGGTGGCGATTCATCCAAGTTTTGTCGGGTCATTCCCAGGCGGCGAGTTGCGCCTGGGGTATGTTCCGGAAACCGATGATGGAACCGGCGGTGACGGCGTTGCCAACGATTCTTACGGTGAGTTTCTCCTGAAACCTTCTGCTGTGAATAATCCGACACCGGTCAACGGTGACGAAGTCGACGATGGTTTTCAGGCATGGGCATGGACCTTCACCACCGGTGCTAACCCGGCCGGTCTTGGTCAAAAACTTCGCGTCGAAATCCTCGGGGGTGGCGGCGTCCAATCGCTCTTCGACAACGTGCAGTTGGAGGTGGCGGTAGCCAAAATGGATCAGAGGAAATAGCGTCGCGACTGAATTTTTGCCTAGCTCCGATTTGGGGAATCATGAAACTTGGAGGGGGAAAACCACTTTCTCCACCATGTATTCCGCCAAATCCCGGTTTCCGCGACTTTTGCGCCAAAAGTAAATTCCTAGCAGTGATCAATTCACCTTATCTAAATGCTCGGTAAATGGAGCAACTTACACTTGATATCGGGACTTTATGAATTTCGCAAGCTAAGCCAATAATTCCTTTAGCGATCCTTTTCCGGTGTCATATTTTGCGTAGCCGCCTCCCAAGTTGAAATGCTCAACCGGGCTGCCCGCCGCTTCGAGTAAGGTGGCATAGAAGCTGTTGATCGGGCGGTCGTTTTCGATCTTATGGTAGTGACCCTCTTGCATCGTTCCTCCAAAATTACCGAGAGTCATAAAGGGCCAACTTGCGCCATTGGTGTGCTGTTTGTCAGCATTGTTACTGGTGTAAACAATCAGGGTGTTGTCCATCATGGTGCCATTGCCTTCCGGTGTTTCCTCAAGGGCTTGGACGAGCTTCGACAACATCCGCATGTTGTATTGTCGAATCCGTGTCCAAATATCGGACGTCATCGACAAGTGGCCCAATGAATGTCCCTTCGAGGCAATGCCCAGGCCTTCCCACGAACCATAGAATTCGCCACAGCCTGAATTGATCGTGGCGACATTCGTGAGACCCGCTTTCAGGGCAGCAATCGTCAAGTCAAGCATCGCGTCATGCCAATCCGTTTCATGTTTGGGCGCTGAGTATTTTTCGTCAAATTCAGGCATGTGGATTTTGAGACTGTCTGACATGGAGCTGACACTGTCCCGGAATGTACTAATGTCGCTATAAGGTTTTAATTTTTGCCGGCCACTCTCTGGTATCGTTCCGGCGCTTTGGGCCGAGGTTCTGGCGATGAATTCCAACATCTTGGAATTTTCATCGTAGGTCTCTCGTTGCTTGCCAGTCGCGACGGATCCAAACATGAGCCGGTATAGAAAGGTTGGATCACAGATCATCGACGCCTTATCCCCGGGTCCCCAGGCAGAGGTTGCATGGAAAATGGGCACTTGTTTCATCCGATTCAGCGATTCCATGCCGACACTCAAAAGAGGCACGGGAGCCTTGGGGAGAACCTTGCTTAATGCGCAATCAATGGTGATGTCGAAGGGGGTGGATTTATTTCTTCGGTAACCACCGAGGCATCCATAATAAGCGCTGTGAGCCGGGCTAGTGTGCTTGCCGTGCAAGCCCTGAATAATCGTGAGTTTGTCTCGATGAGGCGCCAAAGGATCGATAAACACTGGAAGGTCCTCCGATCGGAGTGATTTTCCGGATTTGATTCCTTTGACGGCGCAATTGGCGTCACTGAATCCCTGGGCTTGCAGGAAAAATACAACTCTTTTGGGGTGCCTGTCACCTTGCGACTGGCGATCCGTTTTCTCCTCTCCCAATGCAGTGTAAATGGGTGCGATCGTGCTCGCTCCGACCGCCGCACCAAAGCGTTTAATGAGGTCTCGTCTATTCAGCGTATTTGTCTTCATTGGTCTTGTGCGGGTTTACGATATAAAAATGAATCTGAGGTAAGCAGTGAGATAATGAGGGCCTTCATGCTTCCCCCATTTTCTTGGTAAGCCTTATGCGCGGCCTTGAGAGTTGGGGCATCATTAATCGTTTCATTACGGCCCATCCAGTAGCGGAAGGCGTGCCTTACAAAAACTTGTTCCACGTGCTCACTCTTGGCCAACCGGTGGATCAGTTCAAAAGCATCTTCGACCTTACCATCCAGCTCTTCAACACCACTGGCGATAATTTCCCCGCTAGCATCAACCGGATTGCCATGTTCATCGACTTGTTTTCCGCTTTTGATTTTTCGAAGTTTGCCAACATGGTTAAACATTTCAAAGGGAAGCCCCAGAGGATCCATTTTCTGATGACAACGCCAGCAGGCATTCTCTTGAGTCACCCGCATGCGGTGACGTAGTGATTTTTTCGGTTCATCAGGGAGAACCGCATCGACTGTAATTGGCACTTCGGGCACACCCCCACCCAATAATCGTTCTCTGATCCAGCGCCCGCGAAAGACGGCGTGGTTTTCCATAGCGTCCGAATGAGCGATCAACCAACTGGGCTGGGTGAGGATTCCGCAACGTTCGGTGGCAGGGAAAGTCACCATCTCCCAGGGCGAAGGGCCGGTGACACTCGTTGACGCCCAATATTCACGAATAAAAATCGGGCGCTCAATATCTTCAATACCAATTTCTCCTTTTTGGTTTTGTCGCTTGCCGTATCGAGTGACCGTATTGTTGTAAAAAGAAAGCGAAGTCGCATTGTTATACGTATGAAATGGCTTTTCTTCTTTAATCGTAGGCCTGGCTCTTACGACACATTCGTTCGTTGTTAAAAGCTCATGCAAAACGTTTCGGTCAGCTGCTAAAATATACTCGATCAGGCGATCGGTTTCAGAAACCAGATAGTTCATCTTAAGGTTGTATTGATTCCCCGTATCGTGAACCTGAACCGCCTTCAAAGCTTTGGTGTCCTTACAAATCGAAGGAGCACGATGGTAATCAAAGTATTCCTGGAAAAACCTCAATATCCGCGGTTTGCGAATTGAACCGTCTTCCATAATCCGCGTGACCTCGCGTAGGACATCTGCTCGAGACTTTAAATTTTCAGCCTTGAGAGCCGCCTGTAATTGGGGGTCCGGCGACATATAAGTCAATGCACCAGCAATCGAATTGGCCAACTCGTCTCCAGCGAGCATGACCCGGCCGTATTGGTCGGGCACACCACTCCCAAATTCATAACGGTACAAGGCTTCGGGGTGCAGAAAGATGGGAGCACAACCAACAATAAGCCCCTCTACTTTTCCCAATACTTTCACTTCATCTTGAATAAACGAAATCTGCTCATTCAATTCCTCAACCCGGGGATTTCGCCCCGTGAGGGCGTGGAAAAGAAAGGGCACCAGCTTTTCCAATTGAGTTTGCGTAGGTAACCCCTCGGTTTCCATGATGTCCATAAACGGGCTGTATTTTCGTTGATAGCCTTTGATGAACAAATGGCAGCCTTCCCGATCGGCGAAACCCCTCTTTTTGCCGTCTACGATCATCGTTCCGATACGGTAAAGGGTGAATTTTTCAGGATCTCTCCACATGTAATCCGGGACATCCACCGAGCCGACAATCATGTGTTTCAACACCGCTTTCGCATTGGTCACTAGCAATTGCATCTCATCACTCGTCACCTCGTACATCACGGAAAAATCCTGCAGCCCTCTCTCATCGCTCAGGCTTTGGACTGGTCTGACAGAAGGAAAACCATTCAGCCAACCAGAACCATTGCGTATTCCCATGACTTGATCAGATCCCAGTGACAATTTCAAATCCCCCGTGTCTGTCATGACTTTCGAAACTATCACCGGGTCTCCACTAGCTAGTTGCCCAGGATATTTTGGATTATATTTTGGTGTATTGTGAACTAGTTCTTTGAGTTTAACCAGGTAGGCGTCCGGGTGGATACGCCACATCCTTGAAGGGGTGGAAGGCAGCTCAGATTCTTGGCCTGTGTGGGAAAAGAGCAGCTTGTGGTCCACGTAATTACCTTTTGTAGGTAATAAATTTTCATGAAAGCCGCCTTGGTCTTTCGACGCTTCCTGTAAGGCCGCTATCACGCCGTTCACAAAGTGCATCCGGTCCACGGGAGAGGGTTGTTTTTTCTTCCTGGGTGGCATTTCTTTGAGCGACACCTGCTCCCAGACTTTCTGCCATTCGACCGCATTCCCTGCCGTCATTGATTTGAGTGACTCGATATTGAACCCTCCCTTTTCGGTTTCACTGTCATGGCAATCGATACAATGTTTCTCAATAAATGCTTGTTGGGAAACCCCAAGAGTCAGCGAGGCGTCACCATAGCTCGCTGTCGTCAGGATCATAAGCAGCGAGCAAGCCCCATCGATCAGAAACCGTCTTAACATAAATTCACCTTTACAATCACATATTACACTCTGGAAAGAATTCCTCTTAGAGTCAAAAAAATAAGCCGGGCACACTTTGTGAAAAAATGCCCGAATCCCCAAAACTTCAGGGGTTACGTCGCACATACGTCCGGAAACAAAGTGTTCCTGACGTCCATGGAAGCCTTCTCCTTGTGCAGGGAGGAATCGCATTAAAATCCCTCTCATTGATAGACCTGCCGATCGGTCGGCAGGATGTCCTCTTCCACTGATGAATCTCACAACGAAAGAAAACCCACGAAGGAGATGGCATGTTCTTCTACAGCCAGGGTTACCGAGGCCTGAACGAGCGATACGCCAAGGAAATGATCCAGTTGCTGGAAGAGGTTCATGCAGACGGTAAGAATGGGATAGACTCGATGATTGTCCCCCTTTTCACCCCCTCCGCCCCGGTCCAATGCGTCTTCAATCCTTTCCCGCCAAAAGAAATTTCCTAGTAATCAAGCTAGAACTCGACGCCCTCATTTTTTGTCTCTAGGTTAATTTAACAACTACTTCCACCACGCATGACTTACCCTCTCAACCTAAGCTTCAAAATCATCGCCGTTGCCCCCCAAGTCATTGTTTCCGACAACCAGAACAACCCCATCTGTTACGTCAAACAAAAGTTGTTCAAGTTAAAGGAGGACATCCAAGTGTTTTCTGACCCGAACAAAACCCGGCAGATCGCAAGCATCAAGGCGAACAAGGTGATTGATTGGTCGGCCCGCTACTTTTTTGCCGACCATGAAGGCAACGACCTCGGCTCCGTCGGGCGGCAAGGCATGCGTTCGATTTGGCGCGCTCGATATGATGTGTTTAAAGCCGGCAACGAGCTCGCCGACTTTAAAATTCAGGAAGAAAATCCATGGACCAGAGTGCTAGATGGATTGCTTGGCAACATCCCGATTGTGGGATTCCTGACCGGATACTTCTGCCACCCAACCTATATTGCCACCCGCGCCGACGGCACACCAGTCATGCGCGTGCGCAAGCAACCTGCTTTTTTCGAAGGGAAATTCACCATCGAAAAACTCGCAGACCTTTCACCCCAGGAAGAAGTCAACCTGATCTACTCATTCCTCATGCTTCTCCTTCTGGAGCGGTCCCGGGGCTAGTTAAGACTCCAGCCCCTTTCTCCCCCATATATTCCGCCAAACCCCGGTTTCCGCGACCTTCCCGTCAGAAGCAAATTCCTAGCAGTTCCTACCGCGATGGGCTAGACCGAGACAGGACACGCGGTTCTGCGTCCTTGCCACGCCGCCTAAGCTTTGCTAGCTCCCAGAGGAGTCATGAGAAAGATCAGCCTGTCCTTACTCCTTGTTGCCGCTCTCGAGCCGGTCCTCGCGGACGATCAAAAGGCTTCTGCAACGCCCCTCGAGAAAATCAATCGGAAGATCGCCGCAGAGCCAAAGTATCAATCGTCCGCGCCGCTCTATGGTCTCTATGTTCTCGACGACGCCCATAAGACGCGAGTCTGGGCAGTTCTCGACAAAACTTCGCCGGACAAGAAAGTCTACGACGTGCTCTATTTTGACCGCAACGCAAACGGCAAGCTCACAGATGAAGGCGAGCGGATTGAAAACGAGCAAGGGTCGTTCGAGCTTGGAGATTTTGTCGATCCAAATTCAAACGACCGACACACCATTGTAAAACTGGCTCGCAACAACAAGGGTAGCGTCATGTTCGGGCTGAACTGGAAAGGCAAACACCGGGTTGGCGGTGGTTACCCGAAAGTAGACGGTCCATACACGATGTTTGGCAAGACGGCAGCCGAGGCTCCGATCGTCAAGATGGTCGGCGAAGGCGCGTTCGCGGTGCAAACTTGGTCGGCGCCAAAGTCACTCAAAATCGGCAACTCCGATTATCACAACGACATCAAATTCTTCGTCGGTCACGCCGGAGTCGGTGCTAGCTCCTTCTCGTCAGTGATGCATCCCTTCCTACCCAAAGATGTCGCTTTGGAGGCGACGCTCATCTACGAATCGACGGCAGGCAAAAAGACGGAGCTGAAGACCAAACTGACGAGTCGATGTTGAGGCATGCTCTACCACGGCCCGGTCGGGGTCGCAGATGATGCCAAGCCTGGAAAAGCAATCCTCCGCGTGAAAATCGAGCCCGGAAAGGGCTACGATTCCAAACCGACAGAGATCGCCGTGCTTCTGGAGAAGTAACACCAACCACAAGGCTAGACTGGTAGAATTAGCTGCCCCTCTTGGAAGGCGATGCTCCATCATCGCCACGCTTGCAACGCACGTTTACTCGTCGCCCTAGACATCATCTGTTCTGATGCTTTGTTTTTCTATTATCGGAATTTTAAAAAAAGAGGACCGCTCGCTAGTTCCGGGCCACCGCCCCCTTTTTTCTCCCCTCCGCTCCGGTCCAAAGGCGGATTTAAAGTCATCCAGCCAAAAGAAAACTCCTAGCAGCCAGTTGGAATTTAATGAAGGATCTTTGTCATCACGTTTCCATGCACGTCGGTCAGTCGCATATCGCGACCCCCGTACCGGTAGGTCAGCTTTTCATGATCCATCCCAAGTTGGTGCAACACCGTGGCCCAAAGGTCGTACACCGTGGTTTTGTCTTCAGCGGCATGGTAGCCCAGATCATCGGTGGCTCCGTGCACGCTGCCCCCCTTGATTCCCCCTCCGGCCATCCATAGACTGAAACCATAAGGGTTATGATCCCGGCCATTGTTACCCTGTGAAAAGGGCGTCCGGCCAAACTCGCCGGTAAAAATAATCAAGGTGCTCTCAAGGAGGCCTCGCTGTTTGAGGTCATTAATGAGGGCCGCAATAGGCTGGTCGACTTGGCGGGCCATTTCCTGATGACCATGAGGCAGGTTCCCATGCTGATCCCAAGGGTTAGCCCGTTGCCCGTCTCCTTTGAAATTGGAGCAAGACAACTCGACAAAGCGCACCCCCTGTTCCACTAGACGACGCGCCACCATGCACTGCTGCCCATAACCAGCCACCAGTGGATCTTCGTGCTCGAAGCCATATGCCCGCTTGAGATAGGCCGGCTCTTTATCGAGGTCCATCAATTCAGGGACCGCCGATTGCATGCGGAAGGCGGTTTCATAATTTTTAATCGCCGACTGCACATCCCCTTCTGCGGCCGAGCGCTTCGCAAAGGCCCCATCCAACTGCTCCAAAAATTCCAAGCTCGCTCGCTGCTCTTTCAAAGGCCGGCTCGGCCTCACACGACTTACCACTTCCTCCTGATCCAGATTAAAAATCGAGGCCCCGGTGGTAGCAGGTAAAAAACCATTGCCGAAAATCGATTTACCCCCGTGGGGTATCCCGGTTTTATTGTTGAGTACGACATACCCAGGGAGATTTTGATTCACACTGCCCAGACCGTAATTCACCCACGCCCCCGCCGATGGCGACCCCAGAAAGGGAAATCCGGTATGCATGTAAAAGTTCCCTTGAGCATGTTCCGAAAACTTTGCCGTCATGCCACGCACCAGAGCAATGTCATCGGCACAACCTGCAATATTTGGGAAGAGGTTGGTCATCTCTAAACCCGACTGACCATATTTTTTTGCCTCCCAGGGCGATTGCATGATCCTACCGTTATTATCAAACTGGGTGCGCAGCACCTCCCCGGGCATGTCCTTGCCATGCCTCTCTTTCAGGAGAGGCTTGGGGTCAAAACTGTCCACGTGACTCACTCCGCCAGACATATAGCACAAGATTACCGAGCGCGCCTTCGCTTGATGATGGCTAGGCCTCCCCTCCCCCGCACTTAGATGGTTCAGGGCCAGACCTCCAAGGCTGCCAAACCCCATCTGCATGAAGCGTCGACGGTAATAGGTATCAGTAAACATAGATAAGTTCCTTTGAATTAAATAATGTGGTAATCAAACGACGCCAGTCTTCGGTATCGGGGTTGTCGCCTAAAAAATTCCCACACAGCATACGTTCGCTTGCCGTGATCTCACGGGTATAAAGCGTCACAAACAACTCACGCAAGACAACATCCACCTCCCGTTCCGTGTCCACACGATTCAACAGATGGCCAGTCAAATCCTCCGCCAAGCCGTTCATCATACTCAAGGCCTGAGCCGGCACGTTGTCGCTAGGTCGCCGACTCACCGTGGTCACTGGCACTGGACGGTTGAAGGCAGTCAGGAAGGGGTGCAGGCGGTTCCGGATCACACTATCATAAATCGCGCGCTTGTTCTGCCCCGCCACAAAATGCAAACTGTCGTAGATCGCCTCCGCATCGAGACGACGCGGCTTGAAAAAAGACAAGTACTTGTTGTCGGGATCAAGCTCTTTGGCGGCTGCATTACTCTGACTACTCAATTTAAAACTATGGCTGGTCACCATCAACTTGAGGCTCTTCTTTAACGACCAACCATTCCTCTTGAAATCATTGGCCAGAAAATCCAGCAATTCGGGGTGCGAGGGCTGCCCCCCCATGCGTCCGAAGTTGTCGGTGGTAGTCACCAGGCCAGCGCCAAACACATAATTCCACAAACGGTTGACCAGCACGCGTCGTGTCAGGGGATTGTTGTCACTCGTAATATCCTGTGCCAGCTCCAGCCGACCACTGTTTTTGTTGTAAGGCTTGTTCGCAAAAATTTCCAAAAACTGCCGGGGCACCGCCTCCCCTTCACTTTGATGGTCACCACGATTCAGAAAGGGGGCATCCACCGGGTCAGCCTCATACACTCCGGGGGCTCGGGTAGGGACGGGGATATCATTTTCAAGTCTGCGATACTGCTCTACCAGTGCCACCACGTTTTCGGGCAACTGTTTCATATCGTGGTTCAAAACGTTGCGCTGCAGCAACTGCCCCAAAAACTCCGACTCCTCATCGCTGACGGTTCCGGCCATCCATTTGTTCAAAATACTTTGGATAGTTGTTGCATACCCTGCCAACATAGAAGCTTGGTCCACCGGGGGC
>UPTG01000188.1_pt1 | contig 53699 bp, 31 predicted proteins | sample 2160121 | NCBI WGS metagenome assembly UPTG01 (sample SAMN06266255, study PRJEB28933) | marine metagenome | isolation source: Columbia River Estuary | place: USA:Columbia River Estuary, USA | collected 2014-07-27 | reverse complement strand
AGCTTGTTTTCAATCTCGCCTTTAATGACTTTTGGCAGGGTTGGGTCTGCGGTACTGATTTCAACAAGTTTTACTCACATTTTTCGAAATTGGAAATGATGGCAGGAGAGCCTGTTTTTGCTGCGTTGTTTCCATTACCACTTTTATCAGCCCATGAAGTTCCGGAGCTTGAGAGTTCACTCGCATTGAGCCATAGTTTTAAATTTGGTTGATCTGTAGGCTTGAAAGTAAAATCAGCATCTGCGTTCAGATTATTTCCCGAGGAGTCTTTTAAGTTCCCGTCGAGTTTCCACCAACCCTTGAGGTCGCTGTTTCGGACGGGGTTGTCACGCATCGTACTGGTGACGGTGGTAAAACTACGGGTAGTGCCTGCCCATACATTCCCTTTCCAATTGGAGGCATATGTGCGGAAGTAATAAGTCGTCCCACCTGTTAGTCCAGTAAGTGATTTTCTCAGGGTTCCTACCTGAGCATTGGGAATGGAAAAATTGGAGTCCCAGGATGAAGGATTGCTCCCCCCATCGTTATCTCCCCAATAGAATACCAAATTGGTGGCGGCATTGCCGTTGTCGGTTAGTGTGGACTCAAGGTCGGCTGTGGTTGTATTGAGGTTGGCGGTGGATAGTGATCCTAAAACGGGCACGGTTACATTGGTCGGGGTGGTAAAGGATTGAACCGCACTCCATGTTGTCTGGGAAACGGGTGCAGATAATCCATATGGATGACCACTAGCAAGGGAAAGTCCCCATTTGTTTGCTAGGTAGCCCTCAATTTTTTGACGGTCGCTTGTCGAAGGGGTTGCAGAAAGACCGATGATTTCACCGACTCCTCCGATCCATCCTCGGTCCGCTACTTGTGTATTGTAAAGAATTCCTCTTGTCTCGGTTCTGGCAACCGAACTGGTAAAGCGGAGTAGAGTTGCCGGCATGGGCAATGCAGTGGTGGTGGAAGAGGTTACTCCATTTTTAAAAGTTCCACCGTCGTTCAAAGTGGTGGTGCTGGATGAATACCAATTTGCACTATTTATTTCTCCCATTATCCGGTATTGACCACTACTTCCTGGACCAGAGATTAGAGTATTGTAGTTATCAAAAGAATTATCTGAACCATCTTTATAATAGGCGACCACAAAGATCTCCTGAAGCGATATGCTTGGCAAGTCCAGCCCGATTGAACCATTCTGGGAGGAACTGGAAACAGAGGATTTATTATTTAATAATGAATTATATTTAAAGTATTTGTATATGTCAAGTGTCTCAGTGTTAATAATAGGATCACCTAAGTTGCCACACATATTAACTTTGTCAAGTTGTTGTATAAAACTAACCGGAAACCATTCTTTAAATGTTTCTAAGTTTATATCGTCTAGTGTTACAAACGGCATCATAGGACCGCCTTGCATACGTCTTGGACACATTGGACAACGTGCTTGACAACGTGAGGTAACTTCTAAATGTATGTCTCTTATTTGCTCTAAATTATACATCAGTCCACTCTTTGTTTAACTTTTTTATTTCTTTAAAGACTGTTGAATTTATACCTTGTACATCTAATGTAGAAATTAAGAAATCTAAATCTTTTGGTAAACACTTTCCACCGAATCCTTGTTTATTATCAAACCCTGGTACATCTAAATATGATTGTTTTGGCTGTACAGCAAGAAACATATCTTTAACAGCATCATAGTTTGCATCAACACTATTTGCTAGGTCATAAAATGTATTGGCAAAAGCAATACGCATTACAGCAAGATTATTTGAAAACATTTTTACAAGCTCTGCTTCTTTTGTAGAGCATGTTACTATATCATAAATGTCATTAAGCCATGTTGGAACTTCACTGTTGCACCCTACAATTAAAGGACGATTAAGACAATCAGTTTCCCAATGTCTTTCTCGTAAAAACTCTGGCATATATATTACACAAGGTTTGTTTATTCTTTCACATGCACCAATTGGCAATGTACTACGGATTATAACTGTATCTGCTTTTAGTTGTTCTATCTCGCTAATTAATATGTTAACGTCAGTTTGTGTATTAGTAGGAATACACACAAATACTACATCAGCATCGTCTAATATACTTCTATTTGTATTCAAATTAAGGTCATGTATAATTGTGTCGTTAGGTAATCTTAATCCTAACATTGTAGCTTTGCCAACAAAGCCATGACCTAATATTCCAAACTTCATATTTTTCTCTTTGGTAGTTTACTATCTGCACTACTCATACAACTAGGAGTTATACACGGCTTTGGTTGTTTAAATATTTCAAAGCCGCCAGTTGTAGTACCTAGTATGTCATCGTGACAACTATGACTACGTCTTACTTCAGTATCTCGTATTATGATACCTTGATACCCTGCATTACATTCCCATCCTTGAAACTTATTAAAGCCAAATGCATTAAAACGTTCTGCTTGATCTATTTCGTATTCGTTTCCTTTAGCATCGTATAGTGCTACTTGGGCAAGTTGTTCTCCGTAGACTTGCTGAGGGAATCCTTGTCGCAAGATTGTGATCTGGTCTTCAGTGTATCCATGTACCACGTGGGAGGCGGTTGGATCGGACTGGGGCTTGAGAGTGACGTTAATACCTCTGGCGGCAAATCGTTCCAGGCGTTCATAAAGTTCTTCGAACATTTGCGGCACCATAACTTGATTGATTGTAACATATACTCCTCCTTCCATAAGTTGTAAACATGTATCACCGAACTTTTGTTCATCTGCAAACTCTGCATGAAAACTTGCTGTAACACTTCGGCGTTGTAAACTTTTTGTGTTATGTATATACTTATCCCACCAAATAGGGCCTGGTGATAGATTTGTAGTCATGTGTATGCTTTGATACTCAGCTTCTGTGTCATTACAGTAATGCTCAACTAATGGCATAAACTGTTTATTTGCTGTGGGCTCTCCGCCGCTGAAACTAAAATGGAAGTTTGTAAAGTTATTTGCACGAGCTTGTGCTTTGATACTATCCATGGTCTTTAAGTACAATTCTGTCGGCTTCTTGTCTGGGACACTAGATCTTGCGTGTGGCCAGCAATAACTGCACGAATAATTACAATATCTAGTGGTGATCCAAGAGACTGTGAAAAGATGGCTCTCTAGGAGAGTTTTCTGGCCGAATTCCGTAATATCTTGCCATGGTATTTGCTCGTAAGTATTATTCATAAGCGCCTTGCAATATTAAATGCTAGTGTGTATTTGTAATCATCTTGTAAATGACTATCGCACCAATGTTTAGTTGTTCCTTTAAACAAGATTAATCTACCAGGCTTGCAATCATAAGAAACTTTAGTTTCGTTGTATTCTGTCTGTTCTTCAGGATGTATTTCTAAATCATAACTTGCTGTACTAAAATTAATCTTTGCATCTTTAGGAGCATCTAAGTAATACACTCCTGTAACAATTGCGCCACCATGTACATGCGGCATATGATAATCATGCTTGCCTACTTTGTTTGCCCACATATTTGTAATGCCTACATTTTCTCCAGCATAGCCAAGGTCTTTCATAAAGTGGAAAGACTTTTCTAACATAGCTTGATTAAAATTATTAAACTCGCTATGCTGGAATAACTGTTGATTGGTGCCATGTGTTGTTTGAATATGTGCATCTAATGTATTGTTAGGCTTTACTTCATTATCAATAACTTTTTTCATTGCAGGTATATCGTCCATGCAAAAGTTATCTTCAACTAATATAGGTACACAAAAATGTTTATTGATCATTGAATCTTTCCTCTAGCCAATCAAAGTCGTTAATAAGTGCAAGAACTTCGGGCTTGTTTTTATTTTCTTTTCCAAACACAGTGCCTTGTTCAGCGCCACGTTTTGCTTCTGCTCTAAATGATGCATCTGGTATAGGATGTAGCCATGCTTGCAATCTATCTTCTGTTTCATCATCAATTTGTCCAGTAATACTTTTACTTGCTAGTTTAGTACATTCTCTAAATGCACTTTTCCAAGTATTGTATGCATCAGTATTAAACACTGTATAATTACTTAACTGATCTACAACTTTAAACCTATCACTAATACTAGTAGTCATGTCAGTTGTGTTAACATCTACGTTTTCTGTAAGTAGTCTTGGTAATAATTTAACACCACCATTTCCGTACTGCAATCCATTAACAGGATTTATACTTCTCCATACATGCACAGTTGTTTCGTCCCACACAGGCACTTGGTAATCAAATTTAAAATCATCACACATATCAGCATCTCCGTCTACTACAAAAAACATTCTAGTTGATGATATTTCAGCCGCTTTTTTATGTGCTTGATGTATTCCTTTTACATCTCTTACCCAACGTAAATTTATTCTTGGATCTTCTTGTCTAATTTTATCTTGTAGTTTCTGAAAGTGTTTGTCAGCATTAGGTTCTTTATAGCTGATAAAAGCAACATCATAAGGCAACGGTTCTGATATTACTTGCTCATGCTCTTTTCGTGCAACTACATATCTACTATTAAATTCTCGTCTACCTAATGTATGTTTAGTAGTTGATAGCACAACACCATTATGGTATGTTGCTTCTCCGTTAAACAAATGTTGATAAACATGATGCATATCCCTATCAGCATCGTATCTGCCATCTGTAGGATTATAATATAAGTCAAATATTGTTTTATCTGTTATAGAAATATTATCCCATATAAGCCAAAACAACGAACTAGTTTCAGTAGTTAATAATTTTTCATATTGTTCATACGAACTAACGACATGTCTTGGGTATCTATACCTACTAGCAACTATGTCAACTTCTTTTCTATTAATCAAAAATCTATGTTCTACTTCTCTTTTAGACAAGGGCTTATTAATAGACGCAAGTACTATTCCGCCATGATAACTTTCTTCGTCATTACATAAATTCTTATACACATGATTTTCATTTCTATCATAACTGTTATGGTGACTGAAGTATGACGTTAGTATGACACTTTTGGTTACTTCTACATTCTTCCATATGCACCAAAACATATTGGTATTACACTTTTCAAGTGCATTTTCGTAATCTTCATATGTATCTATATCAAAAACGTCATACTTTGCAGGCATACTTGCTACAATGTCAACTTCTTTTTTGTTTACAAAGAACCTATGTTTTATTTCTTTTGCCGATATGTGTAGATCTTTTGGTACTAAACATATGCCATCATAGTAACTATCATTTAAAAACGTATGTACATATTTCTTATCCCAATCGGCTACTTCGTAATCAAATTCAAATGTATCACTTACATCTAAATCGTCCCAAACAACATAAAACATGTCGCTTAGAGCTTTACGTTGTGCTTGTTCAAAACTAGTTGTAAATTTAGCCGTGGGGTATTTTGTACACAGTGTCTTGTACCGAGGCTGATTATTCTTTGGTGATACAAATATTATATCATACATCTTATTATTATACAGCCTTATTGTAGACTTGTCAAGTAAAGTGACATGGAATAAAGATCAAAATCTAATCCTGTGCGAGTAGGTTTAGCAGTAGACTCTGCCATTTGTGCTTTTACTATACTAGGGATTGTTTTACCTTTTACATATTCTAGTGCCACTTTCCTATTATATTCAAGTGGTTCTTTAATTTTTTGGTATAACTCGTTAACATCGCTGTTAAGAACATATTCAATATTTTTAATAATTCCGTCTACTCGATCATCTATAAGTTCTTCATCATCAAACCTATAATCAAAAATTTCATCGTATAACACAAATCCCATGTCTTTTAGATTTTTATGAAAATGTTTGCAGCCTAGAGTTAAAAAAGGTAATCCAAATAATAATCGCATTGTAGTTTTTTCTGTTAGAAAAAATTCTTCGATCCAAGATTCAGTAGCAACGTGTAAGAAACTTTCAAAATATTGTTTATTAAAAATATAAGGATGATCTTGATTAAAATTATCTCCTAGTGTTAATAGTTTACCATCATAATGTTTAAATTCTATACCATGCCCGCCTGCACCTAAAAAAGATACAAGACCTTTGTTTAGTATATTTTGCTTTGCTAGTTGATCAATTAATGCAACACGATGAGGTTTTGCTCTATGATTAAAACAAGAATATGGTATAGTAAACTTATAGTCGTATCCTTCTAAATATTTCTTAGTATTATTATAAAAATTAGGTTGATGATGCATATTGTGATACGCAAACAGAATAAAGAAATCAAACCATTCGTAAAAATTACATAATTCTATATCTATACCAAGTTCTTTTACAAGTTCTGTTTGGTGATTAATAGACGATGCTAACACTATATTACAGGTAATATTATGTTTGTTAATATGTTTAACAACAGCAGGGGTTATCTTAGACAGTTCGCCTTCATAGAAGTAAAAGAAATTAATTACATCTACATGAGTAGTTTTAATTATGGTTTGTATTTCTGTTGCCGAATTATACCAAGGCGTAAAAGATACTATATTAGGTAGACGCATTCCGAACTTGCTCCAATATCCAATCATATGTTTTCTTAATACCATACTCAAGGTCTTCGTTAGGTGCCCACTTTAGCTCTTGTTTTATTAACTTGTTATTACTTTTCCTGCCCATTACCCCTAACGGTCCGTCGACATTTGTAATTTTAATATTTTTTTGAGCAATGCTACCTATCATGTATGCAAGATCGTTAATAGATATCATTCTTTCACTACCAAGATTTATTGGCTGATCATAAGATCCGTTCATAATGCGATCAATTCCTTTTATACATTCATCAATATACAAAAATGTCCGTGTTTGCTTTCCTGATCCCCAAACTTCAATACTATCGTTTTGTGTTTCAGCAACTTTTCTGCATAATGCAGCAGGTGATTTTTCTTTACCATTATTCCACGAACCTTCAGGACCATATATATTGTGTAGTCGAGCAATCCTTACATGCAAATTGTAGTTACGTGCATACGCTAGATATAATCTTTCACTAAACAACTTCTCCCAACCGTAGTCCGAATCAGGATCTGCTGGATATGCCAACGATTCCTCTAGCGACGGATTTGTAATATCTGTTTGTAACTGTTGAGGGTACATACAAGCACTAGAAGAATAAAATACTCTAGAAACTTTATTCTTTACCATTTCGTTAACAATATTTAAATTAATTATTGCCGAGTTATGCATAATGTCTGCATCATTTTCACCTGTAAAAATATATCCTGCTCCGCCCATGTCAGCTGCTAATTGATATATTTCGTATAAGTCACTAGTTACTAGTTTGCTAACTTCGTATTGATCACGCAAGTCTGCTATATGAAACTCGTCAGCAGCAGTTTCTACATATTCAGGATGCTTCAAGTCAGCACCAATAACATAATACCCTTTTTCTTTAAGGTCTTTAACTAAATGTGCGCCAATAAATCCGCCTGCGCCGCATACTAATACTTTTTTAGTTTCCATATTTTTCCTCAAAATGTTTAACTTCTGGATGAGACATTGTTGCTAAATGTTCACAGTTATATTCAACAATATCTTTTACTTCATGTGTAAATTGTACTTTTTTCTCGTCGGTCCAATTTGAAATTTCTTCTACTATCCTATTTATTTCCTCCATACGATCATCATTGTTAACAATTTTATCGTACTCTTCGTTCCACCATTTGTCAAATGTTTTAAACCCTACATCTTTAAGATGTTGTAAACTGTAAGGTGCTGACATCATTATAAATGGTTGTTTAAATGCTATTGGCTTATATGTTTTTTCATTAAGATGTATTTCTGGAGTGAAGAAATTTGTCTCACTAACAATGTTAATCATAGAGTCTTTGTAATATTGTTCAACGTCATTAGCACTTGACTCCATTGGATACCTATCGAAATTAGTTGTGTCTAAAATAAGAGGAAGTACTTGTTCTGAGTTTACAACTTCTTCATCTGTAATTTTAAATTTTGGATGTCTGCGAGCAACTTGTTCTATATTACTTTTAAAACTTGCGCCTGATTCAGGTTGTGTGTTAGACATGCTCATATAAAAATTATCTAGTAAGCCCTTGCGCCACATACTTAAAAAGAATACCAATCGATGGTCGCTCCATCTTCGCTGAAAACAAAGAAAATCTTTTTTCCTAGGACCCGGAACATAAGGATTGGTTTTTCTATCTCTTAAAGGTTCTTCAACACCTGTTTGATGTATTCTGCAAGTTGGAATATACTCTACGTTTAATAAGGGATCTATTCCTCTTGCTTCGCAGTAAGCATTATACATTTCATTAGCATTAGAACAATTGGTAACATAAATTACTCTGTCTAATGGTATGTTATAATGAGTAAAAAAGTTTATCAGTTCATCAAATAATTGATTATGAACCCAACCTTCAAATAAAATTGTAATTAAAAAATAACCGTTGTTTGCAAGAAGGTAATCTATTTGTCCGGGTTCTCTTAACTGATCAGAAAAAGGTCCGTCATTGATACTAAACATTTTTCGCCAATTTCTATAATGATAGGTTGAAAAGTTTAATTCATATAAAACATTACCTTTAGGTATTTTATGGCAACTTACAAGATTTGCATTATTACCAAATATTTCATAAAAATCAGGGTCTTGTAATAAATCTCCAGGAGCACTTTTTCCAAATTGTGCTCGCAACAGATCTATCATTGTAGGTACTCTATTATTGGTTATAGGTCCTTTTGGGCCTATCCATTGAAATGCAAAATTTAACGACTTAGACATCGAAAACATTCCTCGTAAAAATCTTCTAATTCTGGATATACTTGTGTAATATTTGTGCCTCTTCGTTTGTCATACTCTGTAAACCAAGTATAGAAATTCTTCCTTCCTTTTAATAGTTTATCGTCATCGTATGTAGTGGTTTGCATATAGTCTACAACACGTCTAAGACGCTCGTACTCCAACGAACTAAACTTAGTACGGTCTTTGTCATCCATGTTGTTTTTAATAAACTCTAAGTGTTTGTACATATAAGGCATAAACTGTTCTTTAGGAAGTATATTCATATCAAATTGTAATGGTTCCTTTAAGTACGGAGTATCAAAGCGCACTCGTTGCCACTGTGTTTCATTCTCATCAGTATTATACTTTGTACGCCATTCTAATATTTTTTCTAGTAACGAATCAAAACTTGTAACTACAAATAAATTAAATGTAACCATAAAAGTTACTGGCCAACCTGTACTTGTTAAGTAGTAATCTAAGTTACGTTCCCATAGATTAACATCTAACCCTGTACGTGTGTATTCTGCACGTTCGCCCCAAGTGTCAATACTTGTGTATAATTTAAAACTTTTTATACAACCTTTTTGTTTAAGATCCTTTACACGCTCTACTAGTCGGTATACCATAGCAGGCTTAACGCCCATATTGCTGTTTAGTTCAATATTGAGATGTGGCTTAGGATTTTGTTCTAGTTCGTCAAACAATCGCCAGGTGCTTTTATGCATTAACGGCTCGCCGCCGGTTACACGTAAAATGTTTAGTGTCTTGCTAACTTCGGGCCACCATTTCCACCATGCGTCAACATAAGGGTTACTATCTTCTTCGTATAACTCAAACCAATCAATATCGTTTCGATGTTCTGTACTATCTTTGTACGGACCGTTTTGTTTTATTTCGCTATAGTATCTACTGCTAAATTTAGGATGACAGTATCCGCACTTAAAGTTACATTCATTACTAAAGTTAACTTCAATGTATTCAGGATTTATATCATAATCCCAAGGATTATTTTTTATTTCTTCAATACGGTCTGGCGTATAGATGCTAGTTGTTTTTATATGCCTATCACTAACATAGTCTTTGCCCATGCACTCGATATTCCAACAGTACTGACAGCCTGCTGGCTTTTGGCCGTTAAGCATAGCAAGTCGTTCTTGTTTCTTTTGCGGAGTATTATGTAGTTGACTAGGATTTTGTTCAAGGCCTTCCAACGGAATCTTATGTGGTGCAGGATGATAACAACTATGTGTTTCGCCAGTCTGTAGGTATATAGTAACATGATGCCATTTTGCTAAACAAAATGTAGGCGAAGTGTCCTTTTCAACACCTGGCATTATTTCTTTGATTCTAATTAGTTCAGTGTTCATCTCTTTTTAATAATCCTTGGAGTATTATGATAAACACTTTTAAAAAACTTACTACCTAGTGCATCTATATCAGCAATTTCTAAGTTTAGTTCTGATCGTATATTGTTGCCGTATCGAAACAGCTCTGAAGCAACATCTAAATCAGCAACTTTTTCATCTTTCCAATAATCTGTTAGATACTTAAAGTCACGTACATTTGTGTAATCCCAATCTGTACACATAGTCATATAGCAACCCATTCTTGCACCTAACATACTCCACTTGCCGTTTTCTACATCAGCTCCAATACTACACCAAATACGCAATCTATCTAAATTTTGCCACCAAATGTTTTTTACATCGACATGTTTTGCACCTTCATTAAGGCTCATTTTAACACCTTCACGAAACCCTGCTCTCCATGCTTGAAAAGGCGAAGCATTTGTGTAACTTATACTATAACTGTCATTGAACTGATAATACATTTCATCAAAACAAAATTCTACTAGTCCCTTAGTATCGTCAGCATTACTATTTTCATGAGTTTTCATATTGTTTACAAACTTACGTGTCCACAATTTTAATCCACCATTGCCGTATTGTAGACCATTTACATGGACATTGCCGCACCAGCTAAAAACATGGTTTGGTGTTAGTCCTAGTTGTTCAATATCAATTTCTTGTTGTAGGAATTCTGTATCAATAATATTGTCACCGTCAATAGTAACAAAATACTCTGTTTCACTTATATCAGCACAGGCTTTGTGTGCGGCATCTGAACCGTCTACTCCGTGTACACGTTTAGCCCACGGTAGTTTGCTACACAAGTCAGCATAATTTTTTTCTGCATTAGGTTCATCGTAGGACAAAAAGACTATGTCCTGATCGATAATTTTAATTTTATCCATTAACAACCTCACATGAATACTTTTGGAACTTTCTATTAGTATATACACTATATTTGTCAATTTCAAACTGACTCTGGCTGTTTATCATCATAGGATTTTCTAACAATTGTTGTACTGTTGTTGTAAAGTAGTCATGGAGGATATTTGGATTGTTCTTTTGTGTAACACTAAATTGTAGTAATTGATTAATACGTTCTTTTTTGCTTTCAAGATCTTTTTTTGCACTATCAGATAGTGCAACTTTCCACATATTAGATTGTGCTAGAAAACTTACAGTTATCTGAGCATTGTCTTGTTGTTTAATTTTATAAACATTGTCATTTACATCAGCTTCAAGTTTTTTATATTTGTCTACTATAATATATGACGAAGTCCTAATATCATATACTACTTTATGCCTAGTAACGCTCTTTGTTCCATCTAAGTAAGGTCGTGCATCTTGAATATCAATTATAAAATTAGTTTCTGTATCTTGCTCTACATTTGATATTGAAATAATATTTCCTGTATCTTGATCAAAGTACACTTTATATACTATTTCAAATTTTGGTGTTTTTAGAATTATCATATATCTAATCTCGTTTCTAATACTTGTATGATGTCATCAGTTAAGAAATTATCTTCAGTATAATGAAATATGCCAGACTGTTTATGATTGCCTATATACAACTCTGCATCGTTTGTAAAATATGTACCAACTTTTGTTTGCCAACTTTCTCTTATTTCGTCCCAGCCTTGTATATTTGCTTTCATATGTGTAAAGCTAGGTACTGATACATTTTCATTAGTAATTTTTGATTTACAATCTAACAAATCAATTGTCATAGCAGCTGTCAAATCCATACTTGCAAAATTTTGTATTGGCTTATCTCTGCCTAGTTTGTAAAATTCTTTCCAATTGTTAGTAATTTTATCTAACCATGTATAAAATTCTAATGCAAAATCACTTTTCTTAAAATAGTGCAATCCCATGTATGTGTTTGGTAAGTTATACTTGTTAAAATTCTTTCGGTAAAAAGTATCTTTAATCTTATTACCTCTGTAATCAAATACTGTTGATGTGATGTACATATCATAATTTTGTAAAAAATTATACCATGTTGTAATGTCTTCTAGTACTAACATATCTGTATCAAGGACTATTGCATCATCATACGGTGAAATAAAATATGTCTTCCATCGATTGTGTATCTTCCAATCATATTTGTTTGCAAGATCGCCCCAAGGTATTTCTATTACATTATCAAATAACGGTTTGTATCGTTCCGGAATTGCATCGTCAGTAAGTATACTAATATTACTATTAGGCGTTGTTGCGTGAATACTCATTGCTAATGCACATGCTTGTTTTACATAATTAACATCTTGTGTGTTTTGAGCTACTAAGATAAAATTAGGCATTTAAATTATCCTCTAATGTATACTTGTTCATAACGTGTACACTATTGCCTTGAAACTTACAAGGACTATATTTGTCTAGCGAGCCTGTGCTTTGTAGGAGAAAGATAAACTGGTTTCCGTCTATAGAATGTAATAGATCCCTATCTGCCGTAAAGAATAGTTTGCCTGGCATACGCTTTGCAAAGTCTCCTTTTTTAAATCCGTTTATTATATGTATTGCAATACTAAATGCAAAATCATTTCGATATGTTGTAGTTACTATATTGTATACTTTTCTGTAGTGTGTATAAAATTCTTGTACATGTTTAATAAGATTAAAAAATATTTCATTTAACTGTGACTTTCTAAAAAATACACATGTTGCCCAGTAAAAATCTATACTTGTTTCACTTATAACTTTAAATTCATTAGTTTCTCTATTGCCTGCAAGATCAATTGCATCTTTATATATTAAAAAATCATATGCACTAGTAAAACAATTTTTTAACACATCGTCTGCTATTACATAATCACTGTCTAGCACAAGTGTTTCGTCATATGGAGATAAGTCGTAAGCAAACGGTCGCTTGTCGTTTTTAAATTCTAGTACAGTACTTTGTTCTGCGCCGTTGTAGTATTTCTTTTTGGATGATGCTGTAATAATATCACTAATAATAATTTTATCAAACCAACCTTTGTATCTATCGCCTATGCTTTTTTCATCAGTTACAATACTAACTGGTAAGTTAAGATATTCTTTTGCTCGTCCAGCAAGAAATGCCGCTTGTTTTACATAATCAATATCGGCATTATTATAAGCAAAAACAAGAATACCTTTAGTCATTAAATATGCCTTCAACCGAACGTTGTTTTTTAATTTTATTGTACTCGTTAAAAAACTTGTTTGATGCTGTTGCATACGTGTTTACTAAGTTGTTAGTAAATGTAGACAAGTCACTAACCATTGATGGTAAACCGTTGTCGTCGATTAACACAATTTGATCTTGTTCTAATGATATTAAACTTTGACAAAAACTAATTAGTTCTTTACTAGATGTAAATTGACAGCCGTTTTCGTAATGAATTAAGTCAGCATCATATTGCTGTTGTAGTAATTTCTTTTGCTGATTTATAGTGTCAAGTAGCTTACTTGCTTCTAGTGCTTTTGTTAATCTTTCGTCCATACGTTATCTCCATAGGTATAACATTAATTATACACTTTTTGAAGTCAAATGTCAAGAAAAGATTGTTCTTTAGAACAAGCCGCCTAGGTCCATATGTGATAGGCTTATGGTTACTCCACCGGAGTCAGTTTTAGCTGGTGTAGCTATTTTTCTTATCTGGACAGTAGCTTGAATCGTTATTTGTTGGTCACCAGAGTTAGAAGCGTAGCTTTGTATAGTTTGGAATCGATTAGAGGAAAGAGTTAGCCATGTACTGTTTGCTGCTCCGCTATAAGTTAGTACTGGAGTGGATCCATATGTTTGAAATACATTAGCTGTGCCTTGTGTAAAGAATATCTCATATTCTCCGGCTGTTTCGCCCTGAGTTCTATTTGGAAGCCAGTCTCCAATAACAACACTGCCGTTAAACGTAGACTTTGTAATTGAAAAATCACTTAAGAAAGTGTAAGTAGCTGTTGCGGTCGATGGGCCACCGTTAAAATTACTGGCAGGTCCACTGACAGCAATATTAGCAGGAACAACTGGTTCATCCCCTGTGTAAGGTGGTGGAGGAGCAGGTGTTTGTGAAGTATCAGATATTTCAACAGCTAAAGAGGTTCCAACCTCAGGTCCTGATATACTATCTGTTCTAAGTACCAATGTATATGGTTCAGGTCCTTCTGTTGTTGCATCAGCAATAGCTGTAAGATCAAAAGTGCCTGTTTGACTTGTAATTGGTATTGCTCCGTTAATTGCCGTAAAGTCACTTACAGTGCCATCAATGGACCAGTATAAAGTATTACCAGTAAAATTAGTAGTAGTAACAGTATATGTATTGGCTGTGCCGTCTTCATTAATAGTAGCAGGGCCAGTCAGACTATATGTTGGAACTGGGTCCGGCACATTAACCGGTGTAAGACTTGTATCAGTAATGCCAATTGACGATGATAAGCCAAAGGCTGGTACTGATAATGTCAAAGTTTCAGCACCTTCTGTTACATCATCCTCAGAAATTGTAATTGTAACACTAGCTGTATTATTTTGCATATTAAACTGATCAAATAATTCTTGATCGTTGGTAAGGTCATACCTTTCAATGCCCGCACCGGTTAGATTATAATCTATAAGTGTGCCATTGGCAGACGGACTAACTTGTAAAGTAAATGTAACATCTTCACCTTCGTCAATTGGTCCATTTGGAGTTCTTGAAAGGCTAGCTGACGTTTGTGTTGCTGCTCCGTCGTCGAGTACAGTAATATTAGTAAACGATGGTGACGGTATATTTAATACAGTATCATGTGCTACGCTAACATTACTCGTAATATCATTAGTAACATATTCATCTACATCTGTTGGTCCGCTACTAAAATCGTTGTCTTGTAGTTCTATTCTAAATCTAAGTGTGCTAGGAGTTGATGCATTACCTGCAGCTGCTTCCCATGCTGTGATTTGATATTTTATATCAGCGTATAATCCGCTTCCGTTTTTTGTAAAAAGAGTAGCCTGGTTACTAACACTTGTTAATCCCCAACTAGCATAGTAGTTGCCAATACTTGATCCGGTGCCAGGACTCGATCCGTTTGCCGATGTTGCACTTTTACCAAAAACAATTGTTCCCATATTTTCTAATATAGTATTCCAATTATCATTTTTAGAGTTAGCTGTAACTGCGCCAGTGAGGTCAGCATCAAATATTATTTGACCACCTGTATTAAAAAAATATCTTCTTTCATTTGCATTGAGCCATGTAACTTCTACTTCATGTGTAATTTTAGTACCAGGTGTAGCATAGTCTCCACCGCCCCATTGAGTAGTACGTGTATCTGACAATTTTGTTGTTACGCTAAAATTAGTAGCATCATGTACGTTTATATCTGTAACAATTTCATCTGCTGCTGCTTCAAAATCTAAATATCCTTCTGCTAGATCATCTTCGGCATTTGCACTAGTAGGTGAAAGTTTTGCTTCTCCAGTTCCTGATCCGTTCTGAACATTTTGTGCTACAAATTTTATTCCTACTTCATTAGCAGAAGCACCTATTAATGTAAAGTTTGAAGTACCGATTGAAAGTATTTGGTATTCAGTACCATTTACAAGTGCTTCAATGTTTATTGGGGTGCTGTTGCCTACATCTGCTGCACTTACACCCACATTCTCATCTGAGGATGGAGCAGCTAAGCCATCGGCGTTTGTCCATGTAACTGGGTTTGTTTGATGTGTTCTAGCTGTTATTAGATCTGTATAAAGATCAACCATGTCTTGTGCAGCAATAGCATCACCTGAAGACTTTGCAGAACTTATTAATGCACGACCGTAACCGTTTTGTGCTCCGTCACCAGTGCCTAAAACATCTTGTATTTTACCTTGGATTGTATTATAATTTGCCGCGGTAACTTTTGTTCCAACTACAGCCATCTACTTTTCCTTTATTATAGCGTATTTACAGATTTGAATTGACTGTTAGTGCCGGTTTTGGTATTGCTAGTACTCCTGTTGCTGTAATGAAGGATACTGTACTAGTTGTTACGCCAGTTACATCTTCATCTTCAGGTCCAGTTGAACTGTTACCACCTGCATCGTCTCCAAAATCATAATCAGCAAAACTAATTAAAAATCTTATACTATTTGGTGCTGTTTCCCAAGCTGATATACTATATTCGTTTTCAGCATATAGTCCTGCGCCACTTTTAGCAAACAATCCTATTGGAGATGCTGCACTAGTTGCCGCCCACGCTTCATAATAATTACCTACATTAGTACCAATTCCAGGATTAGTGCCATCTGCTACTGTTGTATTTTTACCAAAAGTAATTGTTCCCATAGTGCCCAACATAGTTTGCCATATTTCATCTTTTGTTCCAGGTGGCGTAGTTGTTACATCTCCTGGTACACTAGTTCCGCCTGTTAAATTAGCATTAAATTTTATTACTCCGCCGGTATTAAAAAAGTAGCGTCTTTCGTCTGCATTGAGCCATGTAACTGTTACAGTATGGGTAATCTCACCGTTCCAGCTTGACTGTCTTTCATTATTATTTTCAATTGTTGTTGAAAATTGTCCGCTATCAAATACGTCTCTATCATCAATAATATCTGTAGCAGCAGCTTCAAAATCAGCAAACCCTTCATTTAGGTCAGTAGTAGCATCAACTGATGTACCTCCTGTGCCTACATCAGCTGCATAAACACCTACAATCTCTCCAGCACTTGGCGCTCCGAGGCCATCTGGTGCTGTCCATGTTGGTGGATTTCCTGACTGGTGTGTCCTAGCTTTTACTAAGTCATTATACAGCAATTGCATATCACTAGCACGTATAATGTCGTTATCAGCTTTAGACTCACTTTCAAGTGTTCTGCCGTATCCGTTTTGTGCGCCGTCACCAACTCCTAATACATTGTTAATCGAACTTCTAATCGAATTGTATACGGATGAGTTGACTAAATCTGTTACCGCTGGCATAAAATTTCTCCTAAAGTTTTAATATACACTCTACTAATTTTTCATCTTCATCTAAGTTGCTTTCAAGTGCTATACCAACTAAAGGATTTCCGTTAAAGTGAACGCTTGCTGTGCCTTCGGCATCTACAAATACTTTTTGTCCTTTTGATACTGGTCCAACTACTCTTACAGGAACACGCCCTTCAAGTGCTATAGCTTGACCATCTGCTTCTGCATTCATTAAGTATGCCGGCTTTTCTGATATAACTCCTACTGGATAGCTATCTAGTAAACATGGTGCAATTTCGTATTCTCCAGCTGGTGCAACGTACATTACTGTTCCTACTGGATGATCTTTTTCTACTGTATATTTTTCTGCTAAGTCAGCAAATTGAGCTTGTGTTGCTGTACCTTGGAAGATATCTGCAACTAGCTTTGTGTTGTCACCAGCTTGTTCTCTAATTGCAACAGTGCCGCCTGTGTTTGATGCTGTAGCATACGTGTATCCGTCACCAGAATTACCTACTCTTATTTGGTTAGCTGAATCTGCAATACCTTTAAATGCCGTAGCGTGAACTTCGTCCCATATATTTGCTGAGTCACCTAATTTTAAGTCAGTTGCTGCACCACCTGGCATAATGCCGCCTGCTGTAATACTAACAGAGTGAGTGTTTGTTCCTGTAGAAGGTGCCTTAAGTTCAAAATCAATTGCGTTTGAATTAGCACTTGTATTTTTAAGTAGTCCTGTTACATTATCCGGACGCATTGTAAAGTAGAAGTTACTATGTGTAACTAATCCTGCTGTAAGGGATAACTGTGTAGAAAAGCTCGGTGAACCGCCTTGCACAAAATCAGATGAACTAAGTCCACCTAATTTTTCAGCGTTTGTTGCTGTGCCGTGGAATCTATAAGAAGTACTTGTTACACCTGATGCTGGCGTGTCTTTAAGTGTAATGCCTTGCTTAATATCTGAAAATCCGCTTATTTCGTTATCAGAGCCTGCGCCTAGTGTGAACTCAACAGGTGATATAATAAATGTTGTAACATCATTTACTGTTCCAGTAATAATGCTTCTTGATACTCCAGCTGGTGAAGTATTATCAAGTACAGTACGACTTATCATTTGTGTTTGGCCTTCGCCTGCATCCTGTGGCCCAATTAAAACAAAACTTGAACCGTTATATACATACAATTGTTCGTTTGCACTATCCCACCAAAAGTCGCCATTTGCTAGTCCTGCTGGTTGAGCTCCGGAAACTTCTGCTCCGCCTACTGTTCTCCAGTTTTGGTTACCATCTCTAAATTTCATTCTGTCTGATCCAGAATCAAACCAAAGTTGTCCACTTACTGGTTTAGGCGGTTGATTAGCACCGCTAAAGTTTTCTAGCAAGAATAAGAAATTTTCGTTATGTATTTCTCCATATCCTGCATAATTTTTTCCTACAAATTTAATATCTGTAGTTTCGTCGAGTGTACCATCTTCCACTGTGGTTAATGGGCTCTTGTTAAATCTGTCTATTTGATACGCCATTTTTGTTTATCCTATATAATCCTGTGTTCACACGTTGTATTTATACTAATTTGCAACCCACACGCCATTAGTAATAATAAAGTTTCTTTGCCCTCTTGTAACACTTAATGTAAATGTAGGCGTTAAAGAGTTGGGTAAATTTATACCTTGTAACACACTTACTGTGCCGCCGGCGGCCGCATTAACGTCAACTTCGGTAGTTGTTGTAGGCGTTGCAATATCAATTGGATCAGTTGATTGTCCTGATGCATAAAAGAATGTTGCAATCCTTGCTACCTTGCCGTTAGCAAATGTTGTTGCTGGATATAATCCATTAAGTATGGTAATAAGTTCATCATTAATACTAACCATTCCTGTAATATCCATAGCGAATATAATTGGATTAGTTTGTACTGTTTGATCAACATATACCTTGTTTGCAGCGTCTTCATCTGCTGTTGGTGTTAACAAGCTAGTAATCTTACTACTACTAACGTTAATGTCTCCACCTACTGTAAATGTTAAGCCTGTGCCTGCGCCTGGTCTAGTTACGACACCTGCATTGGATATATTTACACTAGCTGTTCCGCCAGTTCCAATGTTAAGTGTTTCTAATACACCAAGATTTCTAATACTAGTGTTTATAACGCCTGCACCAAGTGTGTCTGACGATAATACATCTGTATTATTAATTTTATAATTTTTTGTACTTACTAAATCTAAATGTTCACTACTTGTCCAAGAATTTGATATGTTTAGCCATTCAAAAGTCTTATCAGTAGTTCCCTTAACTGTAATGCCGCCTTGATCAGCAGTTAAGTTTGTAGGACTAGCTACTACAGCTAATTCAATATTTTTATCTGCTATTTGTAGTGTTTCTGCTTCAGTTACAAAACTGTCACCTTCTACTGTTAAACTGCCAGTAATACGTGCATCGCCTGTAACATCTAAGTTGTAAGCAGGATTAGAATTAAATAATCCAATTCTTTTATTGTTAGGTTTAATTGTAAAAGCATTTGTTTGGTCAAGTACATCATTTGCACCTCTAACAACAATATTAAAACTGTCTCCGGATCTTGTATTTCTAATAGTAAAGCCGTTATCCATAAACAGTCTTGTATCATCGTTAACACCAACTGAAACGCCACCACTATTTCTTATGTTTAGTTTTCCGTTTAATACTTGATCCGAATCGTTTTTCATTAATTTTGATTCAGGTACAATTTGGTTAGTTGAACTAACTAAGTTCTCTGCAGAAGTTGCAACACCTCTAAATTTAAAATCAACCTTGTCAATTAGATTTATACCTTTAAAGATAGTGCCTGTTGCGTTAGTTGCTGTTACTAATCCTGATACTATATTGTTTGGTACAGGATTAGGCGTAAACGTTTCGCCTGATATAACAGCATGTAATATTTCGTTTGTAAATAATTTTAATACTGTTTTTGAATTTAGATCAGTATCAAAAATTGTATCTGTTATAACTCCACTTTTTCCTTGCAATCTGCTAAATGCTGGTCCAATTAGTGTCCATGTTGATCCGTCATACAAGTAAAATTGCTTATTGTCTGTACTAAACCATGTATCACCTGCAACTGGCCCTGATGGAAAAGTTTCACTAATAAAACTGCCTGCAGCAGATTGGAAACTTGTGCCATCAAATACTTTTAATTTACTTTCTGAAGTGTCATACCAAAGTTGTCCCTTTAACGGTGTAACTGGACTGTTAGGATTTGCAAAATTCTCTAACATTCTAATAAAGTTTTCGTTAATAAATTCACCGTACCCGGAATAATTTCTACCTACTAATGATATATCAGTAGTGTTTATGTCTAACACCCCGTCTACTAATTCTGTAAGTAGTGTTCCGTCTGTCTTATTTAAATTATAACTCATATTGTTTCCTAAACATTATCGGCAAATATTATATAGTTTACTGTTACAAACGGAGGAAGTGCATCTAATGCTTCGCCTAAATTTTCAGCGCCTCTAAATGATCCTTGGCCGTCTGTACCGCCTTCTTTAATTCCGCCACTTGACGGAATACCACTTGTTGTTTGTGATCCCTGTGCAATATTTAACGGTTGATTGATACTTCCGTCTTCTGCTGCTGGTACAGTATCATCAATAATTGCATAATGCTGTGTACCGCCTGGTGACTTTAAGTCGTGTTCATGTTCTGGTAAATTCTTAACTTTAATATCTTTAAATTCTGATCCTGAACTTCCGCCTATGTTATCTGCGTTTGTATTAGTAACAGTATTTGCAGGAAGGCCGCCCATGTTATCTGCACCTAGTAAGAATCTGCCTCTAAAGTCCGGTAATGCAAAGAATGTACTTGACGGATTTTGAAAAGTTGGACTTTGTGGATCTTTAAATTTAAATCCAATAATATTAAATAAATCAGTTGCTTCTGTTTGTCTAATTTCTGTACCATCACATAAGTACCATCCTGGAGGTGCAACTTCTCCAGCAAACGGTACAATCATTCCTACTGGGTTTCTTGGAACACCCTTTAGTAAGTTAGATTGTGTAATTCTAAATAGTCCGCCATCTCCCTGTGTTCTGTTTATTAATAGTTCATCTCCAGTTTGCGGAGTAACAACAACACTTTTATCTGTTATAAATCTATCACTAAGTACTGTTGTAAATGTCTTAGTTAAATCTCCTGCTCCGTCAAACACAATAGCATCTGAACTTACATCGCCTGACATTTGAAATACTGTTTTGTTATTAAGTTTTGCTGCACTTGATGCTGTACCATTAATAGTACCTGACATACTTCCGTTAAAAAATCCTTCAAATGTATCTGCTTTAACTGTACCAAAGCCTTCCATGTTTGGCTTAGTTAGTGCATCAGGGTCTGCAACAATATCGCCGCCTATATTTGTTTGACCTTTTACTGTAAGTTTGTTTCCAATTTTTACATTCTTAGCAACACTTAATCCACCGGAAGTTACAATAGTTCCTTCTGTTAGTGTATCATTAAATGAGTCATCTGCATCTTCTATACCATTTACATCTAAGTTACCAGTAAATCTTCCGCTACCTGTAACATCTAATGGTACTTGAGGATTTTCGTTGTTAATGCCTACATTAGTATCAGACTTAATCCTAATTGCTGTTTGCTCGCCTTGATCGTTTTTTACTTTAAAATCTAGACTAGCACCATTAAAGTTACTTTTTACAACTCCGCTTTCGCCCGATGCTTCAAGTGCAAGCTGTGAATTAGCACCTACTTGTACACCTTGGTTATTCTTTACATAAATTATGCCTGACGATGTTGTGTTTACATCTGCACGTAAAAAGTTAGCTGCAGGAATTGCAACATTTTGTATTCTAAGAGAATCTGCTGATTCTGCTGTGCCGTTATATCTTGCAATAGTATTAGATAGTGTTAAACTAGTTAGGTTAAATCCTGGTTTGAGTTCTGAAAAACCTCTAATATTTACTTTTGGTATAAATTGAGCGTTAGTAATAATTGCTACTGGTTGTGCTCCGACTTCAACTTTTAATACAGTATAAGTTAAATCGTCAGTGCCTTGAATTTGTTCTGCTTTAGTACCAGATGAAAGACCTTCACTAAATTCAGGACCTACTAATATCCAACTAGACCCATTATTTAAATATAGTTGCTGGTTACTAGTATCTACCCAAAGGTCACCTATTACACTATTACCAACTTCTGGTTGTGCGGCACCTTTTTTAATACCGCCGGACTCTACCCAGTTTGTTCCGTCATATACTTTAAGTGCATCAACTCCAACTGTTGTATCATACCATGTTTGACCTTCTACAGGATTTGCTGGTGCATTGTTATTTGCAAAATTTTCTAATAAATGTAAGAAGTTACCTGCAATAGCTTCACCATATGCGGTACTATTTCTACCAGGTAATTGTAAACTAGTGTCTGTAGAGTTTATTTCTCTATCTTCGACAATAATCGATCCTTTATTTGTATAATCTGTGAATTGGATTTGATAAGCCATTAGCTATTACCTCCACTAAGGCTCTGTACTCTAACTGTATAGTCAACTTGTATTAGTCTATTAAGTGATTTTTGTACAGGATGGAAAATGACATGTGTTAGTAATCTACCATTACCTAAAACACCATCTGTACTAGCACTTCGTAACCCTAATTCGTCAAATACAAAACTATTATCTGCATCAGATGCTGTATCAAATGCGTCTTGCCCATTTGGTTCACCGTAATCTAATAAACATGTAATAACAATATCAGTATAGTTAGTACCATTTACGTGCCTAGTTTCAATCTTATTTCTAGTAGGATCTAAATTATCTGTATTTCGATCATCAACTATTTTTGTAAATGTTTGATTGTATAACCCGGCGTTTGTACCTGTTGAGTTTGGAGTAAGGTATGTTATAACTCCTGTTGAATCTATATTTGTACCGCCATTACCAAAACTCATTACAGCAATAGGCCCTTGCCCTGCGTTGCCCAAAGACTCTGCAAGTGCAATACTCATATTTTCATAGTGTATAGCGTTCTTTTTGTTTACAAAAACTTCGCCACTGGCCGGGTCACTTATTTTAATGTGACCTTGCACAAATACACCGCTTTTTTCATTTATTGTGTTTGTCATTTTCTATTCCTACTAGTATATTTATTCGGGTAATTCACTTTGCGCTCCACGTAAGAAACTACCGATATCGTTTTGAGCATCTTTTAATGGAGTGCCCGGGGTTGTCCACAATTTGCCTATTTTCCTAATAACAACTAACTTTTGATTTGCACTCATTGGGTTAGTTAATGTTAGTACATTGCCACTTACAGTGAACTCTGCTGGTGTATTTACATCACCTTCCGGTGAGTCAATGGCTATAGCTGGATTAAACTTAACTATAGCAGCTTTATTTAACCTCATTCCTGCAGCAAATACTTCAAATTCATTTACACTATTTGGAGTAAAATCAAGTGTAAAATCAGTTTGTCCTTCAGTTACAGCATCTACTGGTGACCAAACTATTGTTTCGTCACGGTATGGAATATTTTTATCTATTCCGCCTCCGTATACTGGTGTATTTACTGGATATGTATCTTTAACTCCTGTGCCTAAAGTACCTCTTCTAAGTTGTCTTAGATCATTGCCTGTTTTAGCAAAGTATTCTATGCGTTCTCCGTCTAGCCAAATTACGCCTGGCTTATTAGAACGCTTATCAGGTGTTGGTAATCTGTCTGCTCCTTCAACAACTACAACTCTAAGATCATCATAATTTAATGGTTGAGATAGTTTAATTCCATCGTTGTTATCAACACGTTTATAATGTGTTCTATTTAAAATATCTTTAAATTGTTGCCATGCAATAGTTGGTGTACTAATTGGTGCTGTAAAGTGTATAATATCAATTATATCATTTTCAGCAGGCACTGTTACTAACTGTATAACCTTCATATTAGATTCTAATTTATAATCAACACTTGGTGCTAACATTCTACCATTTTGGAATATCCAAACATTTTCTACACCGGATGCTGGCGAATTAAGTTCTATTCTGCCTCCAGTTAAAGAGTGGTAAGCTGAATAGTTATCTGTTCCAGGTGTTAATGTGCTTCTATTAATAACATCATAACTTATACGGTTAATATCTACAATATCATGATTACTAAATGTATACACATTTATTTCTTGATCTTCAATTGGCGCACTATTAAATATAACTTGGTTACCTACTACCCTGTAGTCTGCATTTCTAAAGTATACTGATAATATGTCGTTTTCTGATAGTATATTGTTTTCTAAAATAATACTACTTTGACCAATATTAACAGCATAACTATCTTGTTGATTTAAAAGGTTGCCATTTAAGTAAACTTCTGTATCAGCAGCACTTAATGTTGATTCCTGTACTTGGAAGGTTTCTAACTCGTACTCTCTAAGTGTAGGATCTGTAATTTTAAATATCTTAGAATAGCCTGGCTTCTTAACAATTCCGTCTACTTCAACAATAGTAAAAAACTCTGCTGGTGTTTCGTAGATTGCACTAGTTGATAAGTTGTATGTAACACTTGACCCGTCTGCAATTATATTATCTTTTTGTATTTTACTATAATTAATTTGATCACTGTTTGAATAAATTTCATAATCTAATCTAGTACCAACTACTGGCACTTGTGGATTAAATTCAAATTCAATAAATCCGTTAACATTATCTTTCCTTGCAATAAGCTCAAGTCCGTCTGGTGTGTTACCATCTTTTCTAAGGAAGATTTGATAATTATCGTCCCAAAGTATGTTTGTTTGATATACATTTTCATCGGCTACACTAATTATTGTACCTATATCAATTATGTTTTGACCGTTTACGCCAACTGTTAAAATTGTTAATATTTGATCAGTTACCGGAGCAACTTTAAATGCCAATGTAAGTGTTTTATAATCAACAGTATACAAACTAGCATCAATTATTGTATTACCTAATTTAACAATAACAGCATCGTTGCTGTTTGGTAACAATCCTAATGGGTACTCAGTTGTTGTTCCGTCAGTTATATAATTTTGATTATATATTTGTCCTTGGCCTTCACCGGTTCTTTCAAACACTGTAATATTGACCGAGTCCATAACTTGCCCGTTAACTAATTCTTCAGGACCGCCTGCATTTAGCGGAGTAACAAATAAATCACCGTCTAAAATAATATCATCTGCGTTTACACCTGCTGCATTACCATAGTCTAATTGGCCGCCTGTTAACAGTGTGTCATAAGAATCAGGATCTGGTTTAAAACTACCATCACTAGTTATTTTTCTTATAGTAACAATATCACCATCGCTAACTTCTATATCGTTTTCTGCTAAATTAATAGTCTGTGTTACACCGTCACCTGTAAGTGTTTGCATCTTTGCAAGTGTATTTGCAGGATTATTACCGTAGTTAGGATCATCAATTCTAATTGCTTTAGTTTGTCCAGAACGTTTTAGGTATACATTATATTGTATTCCGTCTTCTAATGGATTATCTAGTTCTATAGCAACAGTAGTGCCGTCTGCAAAGAATATTTCGTCTTGGAATTCGTTATCATAGCTATCCCAAGTATCTGCACCATACTCGTCAGTCATCCAACCCGATGTACCTTCGAACCCAAAGCTCTTAACTTCAACTCCGCCATAGTCGATGCCAGTCATTAATTGACTTAATTCTTTACCTAGCATTCCTGTAGTAGGATTATACAAATGGTTTATTCTGTCTTGTGCATTTAGTATAGTTGATTGTTTTTCATACTCTACGACAATTATTGATCCTAACGGCGGTGTTGTTGTAAGTTGTACTTGCCCTTTGTATCGCTTATAGGTATAAGTATTGTCTTCTATATTAGTAAACGTATACTCACTACGTAGTAAAATTTGACCATTTAACGTAATTTTTACTTTGTTACGTCTTAAGTTCATTGGCCATTTTAGTGCAAACTTATCGTTAATTGCTGTACCAGTAAATGTTTCTGTTTCTGGTAATTCAATTATAACATATTCGCCCGATACTCTATCAAACTTCATTTCGACATGCATACTTCTAACAACAGTTTCGCCTATTTGTGCTGATGCTATTGCTGTTGTAGATCCGTCTGCCTGTGATCCAGTAATAGTAACTGTTGGTGCAGATGTATATCCAGTACCTGTATTTGTAACTACAATGTTTACAACTTTGCCTGCACCAAGATATGCTTTTGCTGTTGCACCTGTGCCGCCTCCGCCTGCAATAGTAACTGTTGGAGGATATGTATAATTACTTCCGCCATTGTAAATGTTTACAGCAATAACTTTAAATCCGTAGTTCTCGCTCCAGTTTTTATATGGATAATCATCAAAGAACGAATCTACACCAACTAATGAGTTGTCAGTAATTTTAACTGACTTAGTTTTGATTCCGTTTTGTGTAAAATCATAATAAGGAGGAACATCAAAATCACTTGTTTGTGTTTTTGTGTTATCAACGTTTTCATAAGAACTTAAATATTCACGTACATTTGTTTTGTAAGGCTTAACTTCGTTTATGTAGTCATTGTAACTTTCTAAATTATCATTCTGATAATTTATTTTTTGTGTTAAGTCGCCTACATTATGTTTTGCTTTTACAAAACTTGTTTTATAAACCCAATCAACATTTTGTTGTTCTGAAAGCACATATCTAATACTTGCAAAAAACAGCTCTTGCCATTTAACAGCAAGATTGTCAACAAATATATCATTCTTTAGTGCTGTCATTATTTGTCTGGCTTCTGTAACAGGTTCAGTATCAAAGAATCTATTATCGTAACCTAATAAGTCGTAACCAACAGTGTTTTCAATAACATTGTATAGTTTACTATTAATTTCAATTGTGCCGTTTTCTCTACCAATTGTATCATAGTCAATTGTGTAATCAGTTGAGTTTGTTTCTGCTGTACGTTTTAGTAGTAACCAGCCGCCGTTGCCAATATTGTCAATTTTTACAATTTGTCCAAGTTTAGCATTTGTTGACGCTAGTTGGTAACTTTCGTCTACTCTATGATCAATTCTAGTAAACTGAGTATAGTTAGGTGCATACCAATCTACATAATCCCAATATTCTGTAGTATCGTAACTTTGTGATAGTATTCTGTTCCATACGTTTGAATTTTTATTGTATTCGTATGTAGCCCATTTGTTATTTACTGTTGAATCATTTTCAACAAGTACTGTAAGTGGTCTAACTTCAATTCTTAAATTTTCATCGTATCCAGATCCACCATTAATAATATTTACTTTACTAATTTGACCTAAGTTATTAATCTCTAAATTAAAATCTAGTCCGCTGCCGTTGCCAAATAATTCAAAACTTGGTCCATGTCTAACAGTTGATGTTGTAATATCATATGTAGGGTCTGAATATCCTCTACCAGAATTTATTATTCTTATATCTGTAACAGTGCCGCCATGTATTGATGCTCGAAGTATCGCTGTTTGTATTTTATTAATGCCAATAAAATCAAGCTCATCCAATGTATCAATTTTATAATCATATGTTCTATCAGTAACAAAAGGTTGTACATCGGCACTATTAAGTGTACTAAAACTAAAATCATCTACAATAATATTTTCTTTTAAAGTTATATTTGCTCTTTCAATAACTTGTTTGAATGCTTCTTGTCTATTTACAAACCAACTTTGTCTTGGACTGTTTAATGTTCCGTATTTTTCTCGTAAACTTAACTCTGGATTCGGAACAGGTCGACCCCTAGTGTCGTATCCAATTAAACTATCAATCCACTTTCTTTCTATATCTGCTTTAGGAACACTTGTTTCTAAGCCTTCTGTAACAATATGATATTCAAGATGTGAATTCTGTTCTTGTGTATCTTGTGTATAGTAACTTACATGTAATGCAACGTCTTTATCTTTAAGTAAACGCTCGCTATTATATAACACAAATCTGTCATTACTTAATAATGCTAAGAAACTATAACCTTGTCCTCTTGGATTTCCAATTAATCCTTCTGCTTCAAACCCACTAATTGATCTTGTTGGATCACCAGCTGGTATTGTTTTCTTATTTTTTACCCAGAAGTAATACTTGTCGCTAAATGTTTGGGACAATGTATCGTATGCTAGTTTTTGACTATATGCATTATTACCATACTTAGACGTTCCGCTAATACCTTTAGCATAACCTTCACTTGTGTCTGCTAATGAATCCCATTCAGCTGGGGGAATGGTGCTTTCGACCCATTCATAAACATCAACTGAGTAGTTAGGTATTAATTTACTCCAGACATTTGCTTGATTAACAATGTCTTGTTGATATGGATTATAGAATCTTGTTGTGCTAAGATCCCACCATAATTTTCCTACATACTTTTCTTCCCAATTACTTGTTTCGCTAAAGTAATCAGGTAGTGTTGTAACATTGTAACGTGCAAGGTCAATATTAGATTTAAATGTTAATTCTTGTTCTGCTGGTCCTGCAATTTTACCTTGTATTGGATCAATATAATCTAAGTACTCAACAAGGCTATTTGTTTTTGTATTATACAAAAATGCTGATTTAATCTTTTTAATATCAACAATTTCATTAGGTGATCTTAATGTAGTCCAAGGTTTAGTACCCTGATTAACTTGATAATCAACAAAACTGCCTGGATTTGTATCTTCAGTATAGTAATCATTTGGATCACCAGGTACACCAACATAAACATGATTGTCATTAATTAATACTTGCTCACCAAATCTACTTGCTGATAATACTGTAAGGTCACCATCATAATCTAGTTCTTCTGCTAGTATAAATGCATCTTTTACTTTTTGATACAACCTAACACTTCCGCTATCAATTTTCTTATCGGGGAAGGATGTAAATGTATCGTCAAATGTTGTTATGTCGCCATCGAATAATGTATCAGTTGCTACATCACCGTTTCCGCTTGTAACAGCAATTATATCTTTTGAAATACTAACTTTGTTACCAAACTTTTCTGATTGTGTGCCTGTACCGGATAATACTTGGTGCATTTCAAATGTGCTGTTTGATTTAGCGTACACATAAACTTTTCCTGTATTGTATCCGTCTATATCACTTTCAGGATCTGCAATAACTAAAGTGTCTCCATCTTCACTAAGATCAATACTACTACCCCAACCAGTGTTTGACACTGGTGCAACAATTGTTTGATCTATTACATACCTGTCATCTAATATTCTATACACAAGAACTTTGTTATCTGCATCAACAGACACATCTGTTACAATACTAATTGCAAGTACTTGTCCATTATCGCTTACTGTAATTTGTTTAGTAAAGTCTGTTACACTTTCGCCTAAGTCGTCAAACGCCGGATCGTTAAATATATTAACAGCATTTGGTAAAGTTGGCAAATAGTTAACTTGACTGTTAAGTATTCTCCACTTAAGAGTGCTTGTCGGTGTTACACCTTTAACAAAAGTTAATGCAGAATATAATTGGTTACTATATAACACAATTTCATCTGTTTTATATGTTGCGTCTACATTATATTCACCTCTGTAATGAGGATTAATATCAAATGCATAGTTATATTGTTTGCCGTACTTGTCAGTACCGTGTTTTATAACTGTTAAATTTTCTTTTGATCCAACGTAGAATCTATATAAATCATTTTCTTGACTTACAGCAACTTGCTGACCTACATTACTATTTGTACTACTATTAGGAATTTCAAAAGTGCCTCGGTTAACCCATGTACTACCTATTCTGTTAAAGATACTGTAGACACCTTGGTTAGCTGGCTTGCTTACTTGTGACCCTGCTGTAGTAACTGGCAGGTTGTAAACTAATTGCCAATCACTATTTGATGTACTAGGAATACTTGCCGGAGCATCTGTTCCAGCCTCTGTTAAGTTTTCTTTGTAAATCCAAAATTCTTTGTTTACATATGCAAAAGAGTTTAAATCTCTAAACTGATCTAAACCACCATATGACTCTGGGTGAGCTGGAAACGTTGTTCCTTTTTGCATTACAGCAATTTTACCTGTATTATTTCCTGTTACAGATATTTTATTGATTGGACCCATGATACGCAAGTTATCTAGTTCTGCTACGCCTTCCTTTGTTTCAAGTAACATTCTGTTGCCTTGTACAAAAGTGCCTGTAACATCTTTAAGATAAACTCTGCCTTGATCAGTAGCTCTTCGAATATAATAAGCTACCCTAGCCCTTGCACCTGTAATTTCATCTCTTATAAAGTCGCCATCTGCTCCATTTATATTTACAATTACACCGTTTATGTCTGTAAACACTTTGCCTATGTATGCAGGTTCAAAGAAGTCACCAGTATCAATGTCCTGGTCTGATAACATGACAACGTCTGCACCCTGTGTTTTAGTAAATGTAAAGTCAATATATCCTTCCCACATATCTATAACAGTGTGTTCGTTATCGTTAATATAACTAGCGTCAATGCCTAGTAAATCAAAATCTGCTGGTACTGCTTGGTCGTCAATGTAAGCTCTAAATTTATCGTTAGGCTGATTAATTTGTCCAGCTAAACTTGGAGGTATTCTAAGTAACCATCTATTATCTAAAATATTTTGTACACCATCATTATCAACATTAGTGTATGCTGCACCTCTATGGGATAGAACACTTACAAATCCTGGTTCATCTCTAGTTGGAAAAATAGTAGAGTTAACATCATCAAGTATGTTGTTATAAAAGTTTGGTGTTGTTCTTGCATACGAGTCATTAACTTCGTCGTAAACTAATATATCTTGATATACTAAGCCATACGCAGGAATACCATAATCACTAGGATTAGTAAATTCATCCGATGTTAAGTAAGTTTGGGTAGCAGGCATATTGATATACCACCAACCACCGATTGCGCTAGTTGTGCCATTGTAATTAGGCTGTGTATAATTACCAATTAATGTACCATTAGAATTATTAATAGTACCTGATGGTCCAAATACTCCGTTAGTATCTTTTATGTAAAGTACAAGTTTAAAGTCTCTTTGGAATGCTTTATAAATTGTTGCTGAACCACTTGCTGTTTCAATTATGTCACCGTCTTGTGGCGGATCTGTAAATGGCTCTACAAGCAATACTGAATCAATTTTTTCTATAATTAAATGCTCGCCTTCGATAAAGTTTGCATTTGGTTCAGTGTATTGTGATGCTGTATTTTGTGCGTTAATTCCTTGCGGAAATAATTCAACTGAGTTAGACGAACCTGTATTTCGATTAAAGTTAGTAAACGAATTCCAATTAAGTACTAACTTGTCTTGAGGTTTTGTACCTCTGTATTGGTCAAACGGTGCAGCTATTAATAAATGGTCTGTTGAAGTATTAGGAAGGTATGGATTACCTTGTAATACCAATGTTAATAAACTACTATCACTTGCTCTTTCAAGATTTGCATAACTATCAAACGTACTAAATGCAATGCTTCCACTTTCAGGAGTAATAGTTCTTACAGCCTTCCAATAGTTTTCGTCATACTTAACTATGTCATTTTCGCTGTACTCTATGCTTGTTGCATAGTTACTTTTATAATTTGATGCTACGTCAGACGCTGTGCTAGAACCTACAATAAGATACTTACCATCAGCACTAATGTCAATATCTGTACCAAAACGGTGATCGTCACTTACTGGGTAAACACTAGTATCTAATTCAAGTGTTGCTTCGTAAAGTAACTCTCTTAAATTTGACCCTCTTTGATAAGTGTAAACTAATCCTTTATTGTTATTAGCACTATGGTCTCCAAACGCTAATTTAGTATTTGAAGAATTTGATGTCATTGAAGACCCAAACTCGTATGTCGAAGTGTTATCGTAGTCTGACGGATTATTGTAATGTGTTTTTTCTGTGTAAACACTATTCTTAATCGGAACTATCCAATTGCCTGTATCACCTACCCATATTTTTTGATTTTTTAGAACTTTATTTTCTAGTATAGCATTTGCTTCTTTTATAGTGTCATATTTTACTGACCTAAGTACACTAACAAATCCATCTGTTTCTTCTAACGTTTCAATTGTTTGATTTTGACCTGACAGCACTTCGATAGAATTAGCAAACACTGATTCAACTGAGTAAAATGCATCGTTAGATGCTGATGTACTTTGTACACCAATAATATCACCTCTAACAAACGGATGAGCTTTATTAAATGTAAACAAGCCTCCCGGTCCTTCAGTGCCATCTATTGTATCTCGTCCTGCAGCAAATGATGATATTGCTGTTACTCGCAGGTCAGTAGTAACATGCTGAAGTACGTCCCAGTTACTATTTTCTCCTGTTACCCAAACATAATCATCTGCACCTATAACAGATATATCAGCTGTAAGTATGTCTGACTTATCATTAATTCTGTAACTAATATCTTGATCAAATACAAATCCAGCGTCTTTTACAAACGATGTGTAATCAGTAATTGTTGGAAACGGTTTATGATCGTAGTTTTGTGGCTTTAAATATACTTCTTCAGGAGTTAATTTGTAAATAGTATCGGTATCATTAGCTGGTATACTAGATACTAATTCAATTGGTTGCGGATTAGTTTTAATTTTTGACTCGTCAAGTAAAAACTCTACATTATCAAAATTTTCAGTTGCGCCATATTGGCCTACTCTTAACGCCCATTCTTCATAAAATTCTAAACTTTCTTTGTCAGCACTTGCAAGTGCATCAAATAAATTAATTAAAGAATTTGATGTTCCTTTATCTTGTAACATACCTTGATAAAACTTATATTGTGAAACTTCATCATTAATAATGTTTTCAAGATATTTTCTTTTTTGGTAACCAATTAAATGTTGTGCATGTTTCTGTTGCTCTAGATCAAAGTTGTCTGTATCTAAATCATAAAAGTCTGCAAACTGATTTATTTTGTATTCAAAGTTTGGTATTAGTTTTGCTTCTGGACGTTCGTCTAAACGTTGCCATTGGTTGTCAATAAAGAATTCTGTCCCAGTAACATCTATTATTGCAACATAATAAAATTCTTTGTGTTTTACTAGCTTTCCTATTCCGTAATCTTTATAAGGCGTCCAATCTCTTACTTCAGCTTCGTCATAAACAAATCCAGGAATATTTAATCCGCCACTCCAATTATCACTTCTATAACCAGTAACTTTAATTCTCTCTTGTCTGTAACCTGCTTCTTGGTCGTAAATTACATCTCCAAAAACTGTTTTATTATCTAATAATATAACATGTTCTCTTTGTACTAACGGAAGTTTTACACTGTAAATGCCGTCTGCTGAATTTTTAACAGTTAGCCCAAACTGGTTTTCACTGTCTCTAGCAATACTACTAAAGCTCTTATCTAATTTTTGACCATCTGCTTTTAATAAACTATAATCATAAAAATTATCAAAGATATTATCAACTACAACATATGGACGGGTAAAGTTAAATTGTTGTGCGCCTGGACTAAGTGTAATAACTGTGCCTGCTGCCCAATTCTGTGTGGTCCAGAACATAAATTCTTTTACACTGTAAGTCCAATCTTCAACTACACTAATATCTTTATTGTAGTATTCAAATACAAAACCTTGCTGTTTTAAATACGCTTCATAGCCCAATAAAAAGTCAACTACGTCTTGTGTTGTTCTTAGTAATGTACCGTATGATATAGTCTTAACTCTGTTTGTAAACTGTCGTCTAAGTACATTTGACCGTCCTCCAACTAACGGAAGCTCTGCCAATTTAGACATTTTAGTAGTATCAAAAGATTGTCCACTTACATGACTGTCGCTTACTCTATAGTAAAAGCTATCAAATCTTACATTTTGGCCTTTAACATATTGTTTGCCTGAATCCCAATTAACAAATGTTTCTGATATTCCGCCAATATTAATTACAGGATCCCTTTGACTTGCAATAGGCTCGTAGTATTTAAATGTTGATAATGCTTGATCGTAACCCTTTACTACATACCCATTTGTATTTTTTTGTATAACAACACCGCTGTAAGTTGCGATATCAACTGGTGACGAAGTATTAAGAAATAACTTATAATTTTCTGTAGGTACAAAAACATTACCTTGATTTAATGGAGTTCTGCTATCTAATATTAATTTGAACTTACTCTTATCTGTAAAGCCGCCTACTTTTAATGCTAGTCTGTTAGACAATGATGTTAATTCTGTTTGATATTCATTATAGTTTGTATTAATATCACTTACAATATAATTGTATATAAAGTTTACGAGTCCACTAGTTATAACTCTTTGATTATCAGTATATGTATTAGGAAATAATAAATCTTTTAATCTAATAATAGCATTAGTAGGTTTGTAAACAAGGTTGCCTACTTTATTTCTTTCAATCCTTGATAAATCAAACGCTGTGCCCATTACTTTTGCAGGTTGATTTAATAACCATGAAGTAATTAATGCAAACGGATATTCACTACTTTTTCTCCAAGCACTCTCAGCAGGAGTATGGTCTCCAAATGCATAAGGATCTCTTGTCTTAACAGCAATAAAGTTTTGTGCATAGTTGCTGTCTAACGGACTTAATAAATTACCATTTTCGTCTACCGGTATATGATTAACTAAATTTGGTCTTTTGTATTTCTTAACTACTTTTGCAGGAACACCAGGTTCTCTTACAATACCATTTTGTAAATCTTCCCAAAGTACAAAGTTATTTCTAGTATATGGAGCTGCACCGTATTCTGTTTCCCACCATGTTGGCTTAATACTAAATCCTAACATTTCCCAAGGATGACTGTGAGGACGATCAGTATCGTATGCGTTTATATATACGCCTCTCCAAAATCCAGGTAACGTATTGCCTTGTGGAGATGACATATTTTTATAGTTGTATCTAAATGTATCAGTGTCTTTCCAAAAACTATTAGAAGTATAATCAGGATCGCCTGCAATAACACTCCACTGTACAAAATCCGAAACCATTGCATTATTAATATCAATATTATTAAACCCTGTATCTCTAAAGTTGCCGCCTTGGAAATCAGTGATGTCAAAAATGTCTGTGTTGTACTTTTGTTTTAAATTATTATATATTCTTCTTTCAAAATCTAATATTAAGTTATCTCTAAAATCCCCGTAAGCAAACGTAATGCTTCCGTCATGACCTTGAATAACAGTCTTTGGTGTTTGGTATGTTGTATCTAAAAATATTTCAGGTTTATATGCTGGATACAATCCTAACTTAGTCGGTGTAGTAGGAACAAAGCAAGCATCAGTTGTATCGTATTCGTATATTTCTACTTCATCGCCAACAGCTAATGTTGCTGAAATATTTACAAAGCCTTCTATAGTAAAAACATAATCTGTTCCATGACATAGTAACTGATCGTTAAGGTATACTAATACACCATTTGGCGACAAAGTGTCAAGTGTAAAAACTTTTGACAATGCAAAAAATGTACCAGTACTTGCTGTTACTGAATGTAGTGTTCTTTTAGATGCACCATGCGGCAACATATCTGAGAAGTAAAACGACATGCCTTCAGTTTTTTGGCTGTTTATTTCTTCTAATACTTTATCAACATGTTCTTTGGTAGGACCATCATATCCTAGATTTTCTGCAACTTGTAAAAATACTCTTTTATATTTTGCGTACTCTATTCTAGCATATTTTAATGCTTTTACAATGTTTGCATTTTTATCTGTTAAGTGGTAACTAGCTAATGCTATTGGACCACTATGTTTTACAAATCGTGTTCCGTACTTGCTCGTGTTACCAATATCTCTTAGATTGCTTACTCCGGGAAATGTATTTCCGTCATACTCAAATGTATTTTCAATAATTGTGCTAACATGATCGTTAACTTCAGCTATTGTAAAATCGCCTATGTTTTCGTTCATAGGATTGCGTTCTAAGTTATATGCTAATTCATAATAACCGTTTTTGTTTTTAGTTGTAGCACTGTAGCATCTTAATACTACTACATCGTCTTCTGTAAGATCATTATTAAATCTTACATATGCAATGCTATTAATTCTGTTAATTTCGTAGTGTGTTGTTTCTTGTTTGAAAGAATTATTTACATAAACCTTTACAACTAAATCATTTAGGTCGCCGCTTGCATCAAAAACGTCAACAGCAAAATCATTTGTTGTAGTATCTACAACGTACTGTCTTATTATTGCTTGACTACTTAATGCATGTGCTTTAGTCCAGCCATTTTCACTAACGTAAGTATTAAGGTCAGTATATTTTCTTAAATATCCTGTTTCAACTTTAACATTTATATTTTCGTTATTTTCTTCGTATACAAATGAATCAGTAACTAGTGGAAAATTAAATTGTATATCGCCAAAGTTTTCAATTGCCCTGTACGATAATGGAAATCCTAGCTCTGAATCATTAGTGCCAGTGCCTTGTTTGTAACCAAATAATTGTGTTCCACTAAACGTAGAAGCATTGTAAGTAGTAAAACTATCATCGTTATTATCAAATACATCAAATAACGGTTGCTGATTTACTTTAATTTTGTCTTGTGCAACTTTCCACATAGATCCGTTAAAGTAAAATAAATTACCTTTATAAGTTGTTCCGCCTTTAACTAATAGTGTTTCATTTACTAACGGAGTCGAATCAGTATCTTCAATTAAACTAATTTGTCTAATATTATCAATTAGAATAAAGTTAACTGTGTAAATTTTACCTACTACATTTCTATCTGTATCTGCATTGAAAACTATACGCATACCTTCAGCAACATTTGTGCCGTCAATATTATATCCTGTAGCATTTTCTACTGTACTAAATGCATCTTTAGTTTTAAAATCAATTAGATCAACATCATTTTTAGCCTTAGTACCAAAGTTAAATAATTTTAAGCCTGCATTAAATTCAATAATAGGTCTTGATGCTCTAGCACTTTGATCTACTGTAGGTACTTGTCCATTATATTCTGCAGATTTTTCAATTACATCTTTATGGAACCATTTGTTGTAACGTGACCAAGCGTTTCTATCAACACTTGCTCTATTAACTATAATGTAATCTTTAGTTCCTGCAAAGGCACTTGCATTACCAAATGGCAATCTATCAAACCCTTCACTATCAAACGGAACTAATTTATCTCCAACATAACTAGCAGGAATAACTAAGTCACTTTCCTTAACTAGTTTAATGTCGCTACCGACACCTTCAATAAACCATTCGTCATTTTTATAAATTTCAGGTGTAACATTTCCAGCAAACTTAACTTTTAGTCCGTTACTAAATTTAACTTTATTAGAACTTGTATAAGTTTTCTTTCCAATAATATCGTTAACATCAATTTCAGTGTTTTCAATTATGTCAAATACTTTGATATAGCCACTAGTGTTAACGTCACTTTGGCTTGAATAATATAATTGCTCTGGTGCATTAAATGGAACTGTAAATGTAATAAAGCCTTCTTCAACATTTACAGGATTAATTTCATTGCCATTTAAGTCTGTTGCTGTTATGCCTTGTACATATAAACTAGATATATTTTCTGCACTTCCAGTTGATACAATATTATAACTGCCATCTGCTTGTTTAACTACATCAAATGGTGCATCAGTAAATCGTCTATCTGTAGAGAACGAAAATGGATGTCCTAGTGTGTTAATTTCAAATGTATAAGTTTGACCTCTATATAAAGTCAATGCCGGATTAGGTGTAAACCCTGGTGGTGAAAATTTGTAAACAACATTGTCATCTTGGTCTTCTGTTGTTACAGTATATGTACTAACTTCTTCTAAACTTTTTCCAAAAACTGTTACAGTTTGAGGACCGTTTGGCAACCAATAATACTCACGGAAATTTGTAAACTTATCCCAATCAATGTTTGGATTCCAAGCATAATATTCTTGGCTATTTAATTTACTCTGATTTGCAACACTTCCAGCAAAATTGTTAACTTGATTAACATAGTCAGGATAATCAGCAAAGAAGTTTACATTGCCTAAATCATCAACAGAAACTGTTGCTGGTTCTAACTGCCTGTTTTCTCTTTGTTCAGTAACATCAGCAATGTATGTGTCGCCGGCCCTAAATGCTTTTGCATTTTTTCGTCCCATATAGCCACTAACTTTTTCTGCTGTGCCAGGTTGTACTAACTGATCTATTGTACTAGAAAGTATTTTCTTATTTGCTTGTGTTCTAAAATATTTAGGAAGTAAGTCAACACTCTTTCTATTAGAGTTGTCGCCTGCTGGCAACGGTGAATCTGTCTGATCGTTATCGTAAGACATTAGTAATAACTTCCTCCGCTACTTGAATTGTTTGAACTATTTGAACTGTTTGAACTAGTGAATGATGTTGCACTTGTAATCCCTGTGTTTGCTGTCTCGCTTGATGTAACAACTCTGCCAGACGCATTTAGTCTAGTAGCTGTAATTTGATCTATTATTTCTATATCTGCTACAGTTGCACTATTAATAAAAATTTCATCAACTTCGCTTCTTACTTCAAATAAACTACCAAACGACTGTGTTGGCTGATCAGGTACAATTACTACACTTACTAAGTCTGGTGCAAGTCTGTTTGTAATATATGTTGCCAATTCTTGAAAGTAAAAAGTGTCTCCAAAATTCCAATTTTCTAATGCAAAGTATTGATTAATTGCTTCAATACATCTTGTTTTTACATCGTTGTCGTTAAGGACTTGATCTGGATTCTTTACTACTTTAAATGTTGCTTGTAAATTTGTCTTAGCAAGTGAACCAAATAATTCCTTATATTTTACTGGATGATAAATTACTTCATCACTTATTGATTTTATTTTATTAAGTTGTCGACCATATGATCTATACAACTCATCTGAGCTTGGCGGTAGTGGTTGCTGTAGAATTTGTCCATCTATGAAAAGTCTATAATTCCTGTCATATGTTTTAGTTAACATATAAGTATCAATTATGTTACTTGCACTTGGATCAATTCTGTTGTTTGTATCAGCAACATGTACATAATGGAATTTAAGTTTGTCTCTTCCAACAAATGCTTTATAATCACTATTTGTTACTAATTCTAATATTGTCGAATCTAGTTTTTTAAATACATTGTTATCTCTAAAGTAAAATACTTGTCCGTCTGTATAAGAACTTAAAGGACCTGCATTTGTTTGTGATTCAAGTATTTGAATATTTGTTGATTCAACATATCTAAATTCTTCAACGCCTGCATCTGTGAGATATTTTTCGTGTATAATAATTTTATTTAAAGGATTAACATCTTCATCTACAATATGTAAAAATAATTCTGGATCATCAATTACGCCATCTGCATCTTTGTCTGCAAATGTTACTTCTATTTTTTTAGTATCTACGTAACCTTCTTTATCTCTATAAGACTCTAAAATATCAAAGTCAAAACCGCTAGTAAACGGTAATGCACTATCAGGCTGTGTGTTTATATTTAAAACACATAATTTATCTCTTATAACTTTACCTTTTTGTGTGTCGTATATTTTGTCTGAACTGTCGTAGTAGAATTTTATTTCTCTATCACTTTCAAAGACATATCTCAAACCTCTATATGTAATTTTATATGTTTCGCCATTAGTTTCAAAAAGTAATAACCAACTTGCATCAAGATTTCCGTTACTTACATTTCCTGCAAAGCCTGTACTAAAGTTACTTCTTTTATCTAGGTCAGTTGCTTTTACTAATCTCCAAACTCTATTAACATCGTCATACCGCAATCCAAAGTCATTGTAAGCAAAAGTTTGATCAATAATTTCTACCTTAACATCATCAAGTAGACTATTTGCTAACATAGGACGTATTTGTATTAGTCTACAGTTAGTAGGAATTTTATCAGCTAGTGCTATAGGCCCTTGTGTTTCTGCTAGGCCTACATCTAGTCCGTTGCCTGCAACAGCAATAACCTTAGTCCATTTGTATAAAGCACTTCCAAGGTGATCAGCATCGCCTGCCATTAATGATCCATCTTCCATAAAATGGAAGCCAGTCGGTGCTTGGAACTTAATTGCTGTTCCTGCTTCAATATACTTTAAACTATTTGTAGTAAAAGTACCAACTTGATAACCTGCGGCATCTAATGATTGAAATTTACCTGTGTAAGTATTTGTTTGTTCAGTAACAGCGTTCCAATAAACATTTAGGTCAACTGTATTAATTTTTGGAAACTTGTCTAGGTAAAAATGTTTTACTTTTTTGTTATCAAGAATAGGCTCAACATTGTTTATTATAATACCTTCAATGTCAGTCTGTGTATTAAAGTTAAAACTTGTTTTTTCAGTAGTATACTCTTTGTATATTACTCCATCGTTTCCGTATAAGTTAGTATTACTGTATTTTCCTGTTGCATCGTTTAAGTCGAAATATCTTGATATGCCGCTTGATGTTCTGTTAACACTTTTTACTTTTACTATTTCTTGGCTTATACCTAAAGGAGCAACATTATAGTCTTCTCCTGTAATCATTCTATTTTGTGTATAATATGTTGCAGGAGCATTTTGTTTAATACTTAAACTTGTTTCAGCTCTTGAACTATTTGCAACAGTTGTTTCTAAACCCATTGTTAATGTAAGTGTATGAACTCTGCCCTTTTTACTTAGGTACGGTATATTAACAGAAATATTACTAATAGATGTTGGTGTAATAACCATATTTCTATTTTCACTTGTTCTAAAATAAGTTTTAAAATTACCCTTTGGAAGGTTTCCAAAAACTCCATCACTAAACGCTAAATTAATTCTATCGTCAACTCTTGTTAAGACACTATAAATATTTCTTACTTTTTTATTAATACTATTATAGATTACATTGTTGCCTTCAACAGCATCAAGTTTTGACCATAACTCTGATTCATTGTTGTTGCCGTCTAGTTTAAATAACCAAACATCTGAGTCATTAATATTTTCAGTATCAATCGAAACTGTTTGATTTGGTGTAGGTTGTGTTACAGAAAACTGTCCACTTTCTAATCTTCCCTGACGGAAGTGTGCAAAGAATCCAGTGTTACTACTTCCAGGTCCTTGTGCATCGTTTCTATACATAAACGCAAAATTATTTCCTGGTACTGGTGCTTCCTCTATTAAACTGCCATCTTCAATATCAGTAGATACAATTTCAAATGGTGTTGTTTTACCTTCAATAGGTTTTTCAAATGCAAATACAGGAACATCAGTATTAACACCGTTTACTCTATACTGGTCAGTTGAAATGCCAGATACTATTTCGCTTTTGTTTGGTTTACCAAATACACCGTTTACCGGCAATGAGGAATTTATAACTTTAATAAACTGTTCATACCAATTTGAGTTAGTACTATCGTTCCATTGTATTGTTTGACTTGCTAAGTTAGTACCGTTAGAATCTATTAAATCTTCTGTTGTGCTAATTGCTGTGAATTTTAAAAGTCCATTAGCTGATTGATTTCTACGAGGATTGTAATTTAAAAGTCTTGCTAGTCTTAAAACAGACTCTCTACGTTCTGCAAGTTCGAGGAAATTTTCTCTTGCATTTAAGTCAATTCTAAAGGATAAATTTTGCCCAAGGAATGCAACTAAATCAATTAGTGCAAGGTATTCACTTGATTCAATGTAATCGTTAAAATCCTCAGGATAGTTAGTCCTAAGATATTCTATCATTGTTCGTCTTAAATTGTCAAAGTCATAACTTTGAAAATCGGCATTGCGAAAGGATTGGTATATTGTTTTCCAATCCTCTGCAACTAGTAATCTGTTTTGTCTATCCGTAGCTGACATCTAATTTCCTCTTATAACGTATTTATTCATAATAGTTATGTACGTATTTTATTTTTTAAGCAAGTAAGCCAATGTCTCTATCAAATTGTAGTGTCATAGCTTCAGCAATACTGTATTTTAAATATATTAGAGTACATTCAATTTGTATGCCGCTTTCGTATGTGTCAACAATGATATTATTAACAGAAACACGCGGATCATAGTTAACAATATCTTCTACATTTTCTATAATTGCAGCTTTTAGTCCTTCGGTCAGTGGGTCAAACAATGTGTCCCAAATAATAGTTCCAAATTCAGGATTCTCTAACTTTTCTCCTTGACGTATATGAAAGTGATTTATTATATCTTGTTTAATAACAGCAAGATCATATAGTCTGTACCCTTCGTTTGCAGGGTTAACTGTGCTAATAGACCTATAAGCAGAACTTGAAGCTGGCTGTTTAGGTTTTTTAGAGCTCGATACCTTTACTCTTTTGTATATGTTTTTTTCTAATGTACTCATAGTAATATTTACCCTCTATGCATAACCGTCTGATTTAATAACGTTAACAGCCGCAAGTAATTGTGTTGGAGATATTCTTGACTTATTTCCAGCAACACCAGCATAATAACTTTCACCAGGATTAACAACTCGTTTTGCTGGCTTAGAATATGTTTTTTCAATTACTGGTAAACTTGCCCACTCTTGTGCCATTGATAAGCAGAATGATTTTCTAGATTTTGAACCAGACCTAAATGCATCAACCCCTCTACGCTGTAGCAACTTACGACACAATTTATCTTGGTTAGCAGGACTAAACAGCTCTGTTCTGCTTAATACTCCATCTCCGTCAATAAGACTTTTAAGAGTCTTATTAATTATTTGATATTTGCCGGCAGCACTACTAATTGAACCTGCATTTATTGATGCTGTTTGCCAATCTAAAACTTCTTGCACTGTTAGTTCTGAAAGCTGTTTTCCATAATACGATATTGGTGTTATGTTACTTCCGCCATAAGGAGTATTGTAACCTGCACCTTCAGCTGCTCCAATAATGTCTAATATATTTCCGTCGGCTCCAACAGTAGAATATTTTTGTGCTAGTGCTTTATCATCGGCGCCACCGGCACCGGCAGTTCCTACACCACCATAAACTCTTTTAGTGCCGCTTGTATCTGCTACATTTGAGGAGTCCGATCTTGTGCCACCTGTAAAACTCTTTCTAAAAGTATCTACAGTATTAAGTAATGCAGCATTAGGTAATGAAACATCATTATTAATATCTGTTCTTTCACTTTTAAGCATTACAGGATCTAAATTTTCATGATGTGCATATGGCTCGTGACTTGGCATCCTTTTTACAAAAGTAATTACGTCTGATGGAACTATTGTTCCTGGGCTTGTTTTAGGTACAGTCCATGTAGGTAACGGTATTGCAGACACAGCGTCTGTTGCATCAGTAGCATCTGTACCTGCCGAAGATGCGCTGCTGTTTAAATTAATATCCGTGTCGCCGTCAATTTCAACGTTGCCGCCAGCGGCATTGATATTAATTGCTCCTGCTGTTGCTGTTAAGTATGATGCTTTTCCTACTAAGTTAAGAGTTTCTGTAGAATTAATAAGCATGTTTGTTCCAGCTTTTATATGTCCTTCTTCATCTGCTAATATGTATAAATTTGCATTTGTATGATGATGTATATCACCCGTAACTAATGTCTTTTGTATTCCGCCAATTTTAATATCTTGATCCTTAGCAACATCTACAAACATATTAGTTTCAGCTCTTAAAGTTGTATTAGTTTGGCTTTCTATTTTTACTTCACCGCCTGAAGCAAAATTATCATATCTACCACTGGCTCGCATGTTTACATTTCTGCCACCTTCGATGTTTACATCTCTATCTGCTGTAAGATTAATATCTGCATCACTATGAATAGATATACTATCTAATCCGTATACGTCTATTTTCCCGTCACTAGTTAATTCTACCCAAGCTGTGCCTCTACTGTTTGCAATATAGATAAAGTCTTCACTATTATGCATTAATATTTGATGCCCTGTTCTAGTTCTAAATCTTAACAGTTCGTTGTGAGGTATTGTACTTTGGCCAAAGTCTTCGCCGGCTTCAATATTAGCATATGCTGGAGGACCTGCTGATGCATGCGAAACTCTTAATAGTTTGTCATCACCGTCATCCATAACAAAACTCGAGCCGCCTAATCGATTTACAAAAGCAGAATGTTTAAGGCCTGCTTCTCCCTTTAATCCTTTAGGTGCACCTTGTCGTTTATCTACTGGTCCAGGTGTGCTTATTCCAAATACAGTACTCGGTACTTCTCGTCTTGCACTTGAAGAAGTTAGTCCTCTATTTTCGTCTCTAATTAATCCTTGTACTTCTAGTGTTTGTGTAAAATCTTTGTTGTATGGTTTAAGATATCTTGTTGGATCTCTGCCATTACCCTTTTCAACTTTTTTGTTATATTCGCCTGTTGGTAATTTAAGTCCTTGTACATTGTCAGGTGTTTGCGGAGTTGTAAGTGAAGTTGATGCACGGCCATCTGGAACCATAAAGTTCATAAACTTGTCCTGCACACACCCAATCCAAAAACCGTTAGCAATATCGCCTTCTGCAAAAGTTACTAATACTCTAGCACCTACATCAGGTGGAACAAACCACATACCATAACTTTTTTGTGTTGCTGCATATCCATCATTATTTGTTGTGTGTTGGGGATTAGTAACACCATAAAACGGTGATAGATATCTAACTTCGATTGATGTGCCTAATTTTTCAGGTAAACTGCCTGAAGAATTATTTCTTAAAATATCAACTTTTAATGTGCCCATGTAAGTAGTATCTAAATTGCTCACTACGATGGCTTCAAATGGTCCTGGTCCAATATCAAGTTTCTTTAAATTAGTTCTTTTACTTTTTGCCAATGTAAACTTCCATTAAATTGCTGTTGTGCCAGGATTGAATTGCTGAGTTTCTGGTTCTACTGTTACGTCTCGTGCTGTTGCTGTATTTACTTCATCTCCGAACTCGTTATAAGTAACCCCGGACGATAATTGTGTTACTGGTCTACTTGTTTCTACACCCTGAGCTGTGTAAAATGCAGATATTGCTTTTACCTTGTCACCTAGTTGTATATTGTATAGATTGTCAGTTGGGTCTGTAGGAAAGTATGGTCGTATACTTGATTCACCACGTACACTATTTTGAAATGCACTTTCGTATCCTGCATATTGGGTTGTTGTCATTGAACGTGTGCCACTAACTCTGTACCCGTCATCTAGTGCTGCTGTTTTTTGTTTAGGATCTTTTGTGTCAGTGCCGTCTGGTCTTGTTGGTCCAACAAATGGTGTTCCTCCAGGAATTAATCCGTTTGCCGGCCATTCAAACGAGCCTTGTTCAGCTTTTGCTGCACAAAAATGCATAGCATCTGTTGAACTGTTCCAATTACCGCCCCATCCTAGTCCATACTTCTCACCTAGTGCTACCATAGCTGATCCGGTTCCGTCTTCCGGCATGTCTGTAAAATCATCTGTAACTCTTCCAGTTTTCTTAATTTTTCTAAAAGGATTTTCTGCTGGGTTAATATCAATTGCAAGTCCACTAGCATGATAGCTAGGTCTTGATCCGCCTTCTATAGCTCTTGGCGCATACCCGCCTAATGATTTTATTTCGTAATTGTATTCTGTTTCTAATTCGTCAATTAATCCTTGGAAGTTTTTTGCAAACATTGCAGCAACCTGTGTTGTTTTTCCTGTTGATGTTCTAATTGTTGCCAACGGCCCATTAGTTCCTGTTGGAGGCACTACACCAATGTCTTGATTAGTAGTATCTTCTGAATAATCTGAACCAGGTTCTCCAGCAGGCCCTATGTCGTTAGGATTAAGACTTTCGCAACCTGGTTTTTCAACAAGTGCTTTAACTTTATTAATGCCTACTGTACTTTGATTTCTACGTCTTACTAGTTCTAAAGTTTGTGTAAATTTATTGTTGCTTATTTTTGATTGAACAGTTATTACCTGATATACTCCGCTGAAACTGTCTACAGCAAGAGTGTCTGCTCCTGAGAAAAACATTGTGCCGTCACTGTTATAATCAACCGGAGTTCTAAAGTTTACAATAATATCTATTTCATTCCTTTGGTGATCAACGCCGCCGCCAGCTGTTATATTTTTTGTGCCGCCTCGAGGTGCTGTATAATTTCCAATTCCGCTATCTGGTAAAAAGTAAGGATCTCCCCAAATCTCTAAATTTGCTGTAATCAAATCTACCGGACTGTTTATTAGCGCATTATGAAACATCTTAGCAAGCTCTTCGCCGTACTGTTTATTATAACTACCACCATTAAAATTGCCAGGCTTCATAACAGACCTTGATTTACCTTCTGGTATAACATTACCGTCTGTTGGTTTTCCTGTTGCAGGAGTTTGTGGTGTAATCGTAGTTTTTTCTCTATCATTAACTACAGCTGATGCGTTTAGTTGGCCCATATCCATTTGTATTGCTTGGTAAAATGCTGCATCGAATTTAATATCAAAGCCTAACACATCTTCATTTTTTCCACTGTAAATATAGTTGTATGTTTTTACACAATGTTTTGCTTTTTCAATTAAGCCAGGCCCTGCTTGGTTAGGCGCACTAAATCTACTTGCATCTACTTTATAAGGAACTACATCATACACATAAATTTTTGCTGGTTCACCATTTGCACTTTCATATGCTTGGTCACTTATAATATAACACTGTGACTCAATTCTAAACCAACTAAGTTCACCTTTTTGGTCTGCTCTTTGTATTGCTGTTCTACCATATTCACTTACAATTACAAGTTCTTCAATTATCTTAGTAATCGGTGTTCCTTGATCAAACTTAAATGTTCTATTTTTATCGCTAATAGTAAGTTCTACACCATTACGCTTGTAAATATTTGTTTCTTTATCATATGCATATAATCCTAATCCAAAAGGATTGTCGCCGCCTTCTTTATAATCGGATATCATTTTACTGGCACCGATAGCATTTAAATCAGTAATGCCGGATGCTTTGAGCGTTTGAAGTAATGAACTATTAGTAGCGTCTACGCCAACACTGTTAAAGAATGATGTTAATCCATCTTCTTCAGGTACGTCTGCTGTTTGGCTTCCTTTACGAGATGCCCTTGCTTCTGAATCTGTCTGGGTTGCTTTATTAGTATCCGGGGGTGCTAACATTGACTTCGTTATTGGAGGTGTACGCTTTGTAGGAAATCTAATAAGATAATAGTTAGTTGCCGGTTGACAAGTTTTTTTAGCAATTTCTTCTAGCTTAGAATTAATTATAGTTGATAATCCTTGTTCTCCTACTGAAAGTACATCAAGCAATGATTCACCTGTAAGACTTACCGGATCTGTTATTCTTTGTACCTCTTCATCAAAGGATTGTTCGTTCCAAGGTATACATTCTACTTGATAAGTGCTTCCTCCACTTTCTACACTAAATTCAATATTAACTAGTTTAAACGGAAATGATCTTTTGCTGTATGCAGCTGGCCTGCCGCCCGCGTCGTCAAATCCTACAAAGTCAAGTTCTAACAAATACGGTGCTTGTAAATAGTTTTCAAATCCTGCATCAAAAGCAGCACCCTGCAATGCTTGTAAAAATATTCCCATTGAGTAAGGTTCTTTTACTGAGAAACTAAAATTAATTGCTTGAGTAGCGCCTGTTCTACTATTGGATGCTAAAATAGCAGTCATATCAAAGTCATCTATGAAGTATTCTAAATTGCCCTTTTCTTCACCGGCACTATCATATGCTGTTTGTATACGCTTGTCGTCGATACCGCCGCCGCCACTGTTTAATATAGTAAAGTCTGCACCGTTTTTAAGATATGTGTCAACAGGATTATTTGCACTATCTGCCGTTAACACTCCTAAAGAAAAAATGGCGTTAACACTATTAAATAATCTAAGTGGATTTTTAATTGTTATTCCCGGACCTTTAGGTTCCTTTTCGGGTTCGCTGTTTGATCCTTTTTGCGAACCAGGGTGACCATCTAATATCTTTTCTATATCTGTAAGTACGGATTGAAATTCAGCGTCAACAAGGCTATCAAGTTTATCACTTACAGCTGCGTTAAGATCGACATCAGTCATAACGCTGTTAGCTAAAGGAATTACTTGTTGTATAAGACTATCTGCTTTGCTTTGTAAACTTGCGCCGAAGCCATTTGCAAAGGCATTTAGACTTGGTGGATATATTGAACTTAAAGACGGATCTACATTTACTAACTGTGGTATACTTCTACCTAAAGATGCAACTTTTTGTCCTAGACCTTGAATATCAGTTTTAGAAAAAGGATTTTCAAGAACACTTAATGCACCCGATGCATCATATACATTTGTTGCTATGTTTTTTATATCGCCAAACTGTGCCGAAGCATCAAAATTATCTAATCCTAAGTTGCTAGTAAGAGTTTTTGCTTTGTTTTCAATAATAGCTTTTGGATTAATGCTCATTTATATTCCCAATTTTCTTTTAAGTTTGGCCGGATTAGGTAAAAATATAGTTGTTCCGGCAACCATATCAAATACCGGATCTTTAATTATATCCATATTTCTCTGTGCAAACACCCACCATAGTTTTGGTGTTCCATAAAGGTCATATGCTAATAAGTCTGGTCTATGAGTATATTGTGTTTCAATAGTGTAACTCGAATCGTCTGATGATTTAGGCACAGGTCTTATTCTAAGTATATCTAGTGCGCCGTTTCTAGTGTATGGTGTTTGCTTCCACGGACTTGATGATGTATAATTTGCCATTAAATAAAGCCCTCTGAGCCGCTAATGTAATCACCATTAACAAACTTTTGTAAATTAAATTCACTAGTTCTTCTTCTTGAAAAAGTAGGTTTAAGTGTTACAGATATTTGACTGTTTGTAGGCACCCATGAAGTTGCTCCTTCAATATCGGCGCCTTCTAGTGCTGTAGCAATATAATCAACATCTGCTGGAAGGTCTACTGTAAAGTTTGCTATAACTACAGGAACATTATTAAAGATATAATCTCCATATCCATTTAATCTTACCATGGGAGGCGGTGATCCAGCATTTGCTGATGTTTCTCCATAAAACATTTTTGTTACAGTACGCAAGTAATGTATAGCACCAATCCAATATTTTGCATCGTCTGGGCTTTCTACAGGAAACTCACCAGTAATTACAATGTCGTCTGCTTGACTGTTTTCGTAAATTTGAAATGGGTAATTAGTATGCACAGGTTGCAACGTATTATAATTTGCACTATGACTTACAATTATTGTAGGAGTAATTGGAAAACAGAAGCCATTAGTTTTTATTAGCGGGGATAACAGTTTAGAATTATCTAGTGTTGGACTTGCAGGCAGACTAAGTTTTACACGCCAATCAGCATCTTTTGCAGATTGTGCAAACCCGGCGCCAACTTTGGAATCTACTTTGCCAGTTTCTGCACTTGGTAGATTAATACTTCTAGCTAACTTTGCAAACCCTAAGGCTCCAAATATTTCACTAGTTACATTTTTAATTGTACTATCTATAAAGCCTACACCAGTGTTTAAAGTATCACCAACAAATTTTTCAACTGATGCTTGAGCACCTGCGATTAGTGATGCTTGTGCTTTGTTTGCTTGTGTCTTTACAGCTTTTCCTACTGCGCCAAACGGATCTGTTGCCATTTCATATCTCCTATATGTATTATTTAGTTGACATAATTAAGTATGTAGTTTATAATAGTGTTAATTAACTTGGAGAATACCATTGAGAAAACGTAATTACCTTAATAATAAGGATATATTGTCAGAAATCCATAAATCTAAGAACACTTTTAATAGTTATGTGGAATCTTCATATCATCAGTACGATTTGATACTGTTAGATGTAGCTAAAATTAATAGGCTAACTATTGCAGAAGCAAAAAGAGCGAAGGCTAAGAGACTCAGCTCTGCTGAATACGAAAGACGAAAAATGGCCGGTGAAAAGGTCAAGCAAGCTGAATGTGAAACAGATTGGAAAAAGATAACAAAAGAAGAACTAATCTTCCGTGTTATGTCATTTGATCATATTCCAGAAGAGCCTGGACGTAAGAAAAATCCTAAAACTATTGCAGACACAAAGACTAAACTTAATTTTCCACCATTTCACCATTATAAATTTAATGACGAAGGTGAGCTAATTTTAGTTGGTAAAAGTCATTGGGTTGGGGGTATGGACAACGGGCACTTTGACAAAACACATGGTAAGGCAACAAATACACTTGCTACTATGTGGTTAAAGTTAGTGGACCGTTATGCTACTCGAGGCAATGTACGTGGTTACACATACAATGACGAAATGAAGGGTCAAGCAATACTGCAATTAGCGCAGATTGGTTTACAATTTGACGAATCAAAGTCAAACAATCCGTTTGCATACTATACAGCAGCCGTTACTAACAGTTTCGTACGTGTTATTAATATAGAAAAACGTAATCAAAACATTAGAGACGACATTTTAGAAATGAACGATCTTAATCCTTCTTACACAAGACAAGCACAAGGTGAATGGGAAGCAGCTGTGAAACGTAACGAACAAGCACCTATTACAATCTTTAAAGATAAAAAACCGGTTGACAACAGCTAATTGTTTCGCTATAATATTAATATAAGAGCCTAATGGAGGACTGACTTTGTTTAAGAAAGCCGCTGTCTTTACCGATATTCACTTCGGTTTAAAAAGCAATTCGCGTGTTCATAATGACGACTGTGAAGAATTTATTGATTGGTATATAGAACAAGCACAAGCTGCCGGTTGTGAAACTGGTATCTTCTGCGGAGACTGGCATCACAACAGAAATAGCCTTAACCTTACAACTATGGATGCAACTATTAGATCCATGGAAAAATTAGGTAATGCATTTGAAAAGTTTTATTTCTTTGATGGTAATCATGATTTATACTACAAAGACAAAAGAGATGTAAATTCAACAGCATTTGCAAAACACATTCCCGGAATTACGTTTGTTGACGAAATGATGGTTGAAGAAGATGTTGCACTTGTTCCTTGGTTAGTAGGCGATGAATGGAAGAAAATACAAAAGTGTAAAGCAAAGTATATGTTTGGTCACTTTGAACTTCCTAGTTTTTATATGAACGCAATGGTTAAGATGCCCGATCACGGAGGCGATCTTAACAAACAACATTTTGCAAATCAGGATTATGTGTTTAGTGGACACTTTCACAAAAGACAAACACAGGGTAAAATACATTATATTGGTAATGCGTTTCCACACAACTATGCAGATGCGTGGGATGACGATAGAGGTATGATGATATTAGATCGTGAAAACGATTTAGAACCAGAATACATCAATTGGGAAGATTGTCCAAAGTATCGGACTGTAAAACTTTCAAAACTAATTGATGAACAGAGCACTCTTATTAAGAGTAGAATGTATCTGCGTGTAGAACTTGACATTGACATTAGTTATGAAGAAGCAAGTTTTATTAAAGAAACATTTATAAGAGATTATAAATGTAGAGAAATTACACTTATTCCCCAATCACAAATTGAGGAAATATCAACAGACTTAGACATTAGCAAATTTGTTAGTGTTGACCAAATTGTTGCAGGTGAAATAGCAGAACTAGATACAGACTCTTTTGATAAGGTAAAACTTTTGGAGATTTATAACGGATTGGCACATGATTAAAATTAAAGACCTAACAGTAAGAAATTTTATGAGTGTTGGGAATCAAACCCAAGCGGTAGATTTCGACAAACAACAACTTACATTAGTACTCGGCGAAAACTTAGATCAAGGAGGTGACGATTCTGGCTCGCGAAACGGTACTGGTAAAACTACAATCATCAATGCACTAAGTTATGCACTCTACGGAAATGCATTAACTAATATTAGAAAAAATAACTTAATTAACAAAACTAATTCTAAAGGTATGTTAGTTACTCTTTCTTTTGAGAAGGACAGTCTTCAATATCGCATTGAACGTGGTAGATCCCCAAATTTATTAAAGTTCTACATCAACAATGAAGAACAAGTTGACATAGATGAATCGCAAGGCGATAGTCGTAAGACTCAAGAATCAATAGACCATTTGCTAGGTATGAGCCATGATATGTTTAAGCACATTGTTGCATTAAACACATACACAGAGCCATTCCTAAGTATGCGTACTAACGATCAAAGAGCTATTATTGAACAACTTTTAGGTATTACAATATTATCCGAAAAGGCAGATGTACTTAAAGAAGATATTAGAGATACTAAAGACAATCTAAGTCAAGAGACAATGCGTATTAATGCATTACAAACAGCAAACGAAAAAATTGACGAAACAATTAACGGTCTTAAAAGTAAACAGAAAGCATGGCTATCTAAACGTACTACAGACACAATAAAGTTACGTGAAGCAATTGACGAATTAGAACATTTGGACATTGAATTAGAACTAGAATCACATGAAAAATTAACAAATTGGTCTGAACTAAACAATTCTATTTTGGCTCTTAATAAAGAGAAAAGCACACTAGAGACTGCACAGTTACGTGCTACTAAGTCTGTGTCTAAAGTTGAAAAAGATATCTTACAACTAGATAATGCTGCTTGTCATACATGCGGACAATCATTACATGCTGATAAAAAAGCAGAAATATTAGATAACAAATCTAAAGAACTAACTGACGCTGATGCATATCTTACTGAAGTATCTGATAAGTTAAATGTTGTAATTACTGAACTTTCAAGCATTGGTGATATTAACGGTCGTCCAAATACTTTTTATGAAACTTCTAAAGAAGCGTATGCTCATAAGAGTAATGTTAGCAACTTAACACAGGCATGGAGCAACAAAAAAGACGAAGCTGATCCATATCAAGAACAAATTGACGATCTTGAAAATAGTGCAAAACAAGAGATTGATTGGGAAGAAATTAATACGTTAACTTCGCTCAAAGAACATCAAGAATTTTTATTGAAACTACTTACAAATAAAGATAGCTTTATACGTAAGAAAATTATTGATCAAAACTTAGCATACTTAAACAATAGACTTACTAACTATCTTGATAGATTAGGACTACCGCACAGTGTTACATTCCAAAATGATCTTAGTGTAGAAATTACACAACTTGGTCAAGACTTAGACTTTGATAACTTGTCAAGAGGCGAACGTAACAGACTTATACTTGGTATGAGTTTTGCGTTCAGAGATGTATGGGAAAGTTTGTATCAAAACATTAACTTACTATTCATTGACGAACTTATTGACAGTGGCATGGATGCTAACGGAGTTGAAAACTCGTTAAGTGTACTTAAAAAGATGGCTAGAGAACGTGATAAAAATATCTACTTAATATCACATAAAGATGAATTAATTGGTAGAGTTAACAATGTTCTTAAAGTTATAAAAGAGAACGGATTTACAAGTTATGAAAACGATGTTCAAGTGATAGAATAATGGACGATACACACGATAAACTTATTAAAGCATATCTTACGTACTTTGAAGAAAATGAAAAGTTCGAAGCACGTAATTCTGTGAGAACACACGGAAGTGCAAGACGTGCATTAAGACAGTTACGTATGTTAGCAAAAGAACGTATGGACGAAATACACACTAAACATAAAGGCAAAAGTCAGAACTAGTCTAACACCGTGCAAGAAGGAAATAATTACTTGCATGGAGTGGACGTACAAAGGCAAAAAACTTAAAGAAATACCAGACGAGTACGAAGGCTTCGTTTATTTAATAACGAACAAAAAGACTGGTCAAAAATACGTAGGCAAAAAACTAGCAAAATTTAAGACCACAAAGCCACCACTCAAAGGCAGAAAAAACAAACGCAGAGGATACAAAGAGTCAGACTGGAAAACTTACTATGGTAGTTCAGACAGACTTAATGCAGATGTTGCAACACTAGGCGAAAAGCACTTCACAAGAGAAATACTATACCTATGTAAAGGTAGGGGCGAAATGTCCTACATAGAGGCAAGAGAGCAGTTTGACAGGCGAGTACTTGAAACAGATGATTACTATAATGGAATCATTAATGTTAGAGTAGGCGGATCAGACAAACTCAAACAGGCATTACTAGAACACCACATCAAGGCAAAACAAACCAACACAT